>Ga0163147_10001981_pt1 | contig 29998 bp, 24 predicted proteins | sample OliLakLV19MP6G1_FD_148597 | JGI IMG/M metagenome (GOLD analysis project Ga0163147, IMG submission 148597) | Freshwater microbial mat bacterial communities from Lake Vanda, McMurdo Dry Valleys, Antarctica- Oligotrophic Lake LV.19.MP6.G1 | ecosystem: Environmental > Aquatic > Freshwater > Lake >...
AATCGGTAAATCTCGAATCAAGATTGGACGAATCTGATGGAGTTCATCTCTGGACTGTTGACAGTGAGGGCAAGTAGCATGATCAGTCAAAAAACCAACTTTTAGAATTGTTTTTGTATCATTTTTAATACATCTTTCAATCGTAATGTCTGGCAAATTGAGTAATCCGTCAAGATGAAAATCCATGAGCTTAGCCTCTAGCAGAAAGTTCATGTATTATACAGTTTACACCTCAAACCCAGAAGACCCTTCCCCGTCTTCTCTTCAGTCCGCGCAGGCGGACTTCGTATGTATAGTAGCGATTTCAATCGCCGACTAATATAAAAAAGATTTTCGCCCGAACCCAAAATCAACTAAAATATCTTTATCAATCGCAACGGAAACACAACTATGACATTACCAGTAGGGTGCGCGGCTCCTCAATTCACCGCCAAAGACACAAACGGCAAAACAGTCTCCCTCTCCGACTTCAACGGTAAAACCGTAATTTTGTATTTCTACCCCAAAGATGACACCCCCGGCTGCACCAGAGAAGCCCAAAGCTTCAAAGCAGCCTATGAAGATTACAAGGGCAAAGATATAGTAGTTCTCGGTGTCAGTCGCGACAACGAAGAATCGCACCAAAAGTTCACAGAAAAGTACGGTTTGCCCTTTCAGCTATTAGCAGATGTTGATGGCGCAATTACCAAAGCTTACGATGTTGAGAAAGGTGATTATTCTAAGCGTGTTACTTTTGCGATCGACGGCACCGGCAAAATTATTCAGGTTTATGAAGGAGACAATCTGAAAGTTGACTCTCACGCTCAAGATATTCTCGTCACCATAGTTTAGTCGCAGTTTAGTCGATCGCACTAACACTCCTGCACGCACCAAACGGCTAAAAACCCGGTTTCTTCCTAGATGCCTCGTTGCTATAGGCAATATTCTCCTAGGAACCGGGTTTTTTTCGTAAGTCCTGACTCAGCAAGTGAGGGGTCAAGGGTACAGGGGGAAGCAACTTACTCGAACTAAATTCCTTCCCTCAAAACTTGCACCACAAATCCTCTCAACCAGGCATATATTCGGTTAAGGTGCTCATTGTACGCCTAAAGTTAGATTTGTGACGCAACTCCCGCCAATAATTAAAAACTTATGCTGTAAAAGGCATTAACCGCCCGTAGGCAGAATCTAGGGGTGATTTTGTCCTGGTTCGGGTCATTGTGTTTGATAAAATCAGAAGTTATCCTTGCTTTAGCTGAATAATTAAGTAGGTAGGGCGATATATAATGACAACCAACAACATTATTTTGAGTTACTTAGGCCCACAAGAAATTGAGGCTAATCGAGCCGCTGTCTTAGTTGGCAGTTTTGACAAAAATCTAGTGGCAGCGATTTCAGCAGCAGAAGGCTCAAATGCCCTGAATGTGGAGAGAAATCCCTCTACAGGCATTTGGAACATCAGTTTAGAAAAAGGCTTCGAGAGCGCAGGAACTCGCACAGTACAGGTGAGGGCAACTGATAAGACCGGCAAAGTTATCGGCCAACAAACAATTAACATCAAAGTTAATCCTGCTTCTCAGTCACCCGCTCAAATTTTCACGTTAATTACTCTCAGAGATACGGCATTCAAAGTCGGAACACTGCCCGCCAGCAATCTTAACAACCTGCAAAAAGCGGAAATACCAGCAGGTAAAACTTATCAAATTAGGGACTACGAGTTAGAAGACGGTCACCTGAATGTTCAACTAAATAACTCAATTCCTCCGGTGGGAACCTCTGGCTTTTTCTACGAAAAACACGTACTTATAACCAAAGGCGCAAAAATTCTCATATTCGATCGCGCTCAGTTGCCCGCCCCGCCGCCGGGAATGCAGTTACTATGGGTGATAAAAAAGACCTGGTTAAAGCTCAACCCCACAGATTCTGCTACTTTAGGATCAACTCAGAAATTACAATTTAACCCGGGAGAAACTTTCAATATTCTCGGCTACGCTTGCGTGGAAAACCATTTCCGAGTCGCTTTTGCTCGGGCAGTTCCTAACTTAGGAACTTCGGGATTTCTGTACTGGCAGCACGTCCAAATTTTGCGAGACGGGAGGGGAATTGAGTATGATAGAAATGCAGTTACGATGACAATCATCAAAACGACTGTGTTTAAAAAGCGCCCGATAAATGCGGCTAGCCTGCCACCGCAAGAAAAAATTACCTTGCCGGCGGGAATGATTTACGGAATTGCCGGATTCTCGATCGAACAAAGCCACATTAAAGTCTCGCTGACCGAGAATTTGCCACAATTTGGCAATACGGGTTTCATTTATCCCGATTTTGTGCAGTTCAGCCGCGGTGGCAAATCTTTCAATCCCGCTGTGAATTTAAGTTATCAAGGGCCGTCAGAAGTTTTAGTAAATCAGCCGATCGTCCTTCGGGGTACTTTTGAGCGGCAACAAGCAGCAAAAATTGAGGTGATAGCTGAGGATAGATTTCCGCTAAGCGTCACGCTAAACCAAGAGACCAGCACTTGGCAAGTTAATTTGTCTAAAGGATTTAGCGTAGCGGGATCTCGGTGGCTCAGGTTGCGGGCAACTGACAGCAAAGGCAACGTTACTGGCAGCCAAATAATTTACATTACCGTAAGTTCCGATCCGCTAACTGTCGGACGAGGTTTGACCTTAAAGATAGTTTCTGACACTTTGTTTAAGGTAGCTCCCCTTGATTCTTCCCGGCTCAATAATCAGCAAAAAGTTTTTGTCAAAGCAGGCCAGACTTTGACGGCTAGCAAATACGGATTTATTGACGGGCACCTCAAGGTGGTTGTGGATTCAGCAATTTCGCCGATCGGCACTTTTGGCTATTTTTATGAACCCGACGTTCAGTTGGCCAAAGGTACTCAAATCCTAAAATTTAACCTGGCTGACGTACCGAATAGCAACGTCAGCGCTCAACTGTTGGTAACTCAAACAACTCAGATTAAAGCTCAACCCGAAGATTCATCGAAACTGCCTGCAAATCAAGTTGCTGACCTACTTTTAGGCACTACCTATGCCATTACTGGTTATGCCTGCATTTTGGGGCATTTCCGAGTAACTCTCGCCGAATCTATTCCCGGTTTCGGCAATATCGGATTTATTTATTGGCAGGACGTTAAAATTAAAAAAGACGGCAAAGAAGTTCCCTTTGACCCCGATGCTTTGACGATGACAATCCTGCAAGCAACTGTCTTTAAAAAACGGCCGCTAGATGCTGCTAGCCTGAGCAGTACCGAGAAAACTACGCTGCCTTTAGGTCGAGTTTACGGCGTGAACAGCTACGGTGCGGAAGGATCTCACCTGAAAGTTTCTCTGACTGAAGAACTGCCGAATTTTGGCAATACAGGTTATGTTTTTTCTAGTTTTGTTCAGTTCAAGCGGGGAGATAAAATTTTCGATCCGGTTCCGAACAATGTGGAATTGAACGTGCCGTATTTTTCGCAGCGGGACAATCCGCGTTTTGACTGGTCTACTTGCAACGTAACTTCGATCGCCATGGTGCTTTATTATTACGGCCTTCGTTCTGAGTGGGGCGGACAGTTGGAGGATGAGTTGTTGCAGTGGTGTTTCGACTATGCCGGCCAGGGTTCTCAAACCGATCACAGTGTGCTTTCGGCGCTGATTCAGGCTTACGGGTTTAAGACGAGTTTTAGTACGACTCGCAAATGGGCCGATGTGCGATCGGAATTGCTAAATCGGCGGCCAGTAGTTTTAGCCGGAGATTTTACTGCTGCCGGTCACATTCTTACTGTAATTGGCTACAATTCTCAGGGCTATATCGTGCAAGATCCTTGGGGAGATGCACTCACTGGTTACAGCGATACTGAGGGGAGAAAGTTGATGTATCCCTACAGTTACGTCAATCAAGTTGCTGGGCCAGATGGGAATGTTTGGGCGCATTTTATCTCTCCATAATCTACTCTACTGTTTGCAATTTGTGAGGCACTACGCCTATTAGTAAGGTGTGCATAACAGCTATTCGTAAGGTACTGAATGCACACCCTACCTAACTTAGGAAATCTTGCCCTTAATTTTGCGTTTTGCTGCGCCAATACCTAAAAAGCTCAATCCTAGTAAAGTACCAAACCAAGTAGAAGGTTCGGGTACAGCCTCAAACGATCCTTGAATAGCGATCGCATCATTAGCGCACTCAGCAAAAAAGTTAGCAATATAGCTACCAGAAGGCATTGAGGATTTATTGAAACTGAATCCAATTGTTTGAGAACCTACTGCATTAAACTGAGCAAAATCAAGACCGAGAGCGTTCAAAGTTGCTGGCGTTAAAAAATTAATTTCTCCTACTTTTGTACCCGTAGCTATTGAGTTGAGAATAGTCGAGTTTCCTGTTTGTTGAAAATAGGGGTCTGTGGCAGCTAAATCACCCATTGATGGGGTTCCGCCTTGAGATGCCACTACCGTATTGAATTGATTTAAATTGCTAAAGCCAGAGTTAGTTTGGGTAACGTTTTTCGCTGTAACATTTCTGTAAACGCCTGTTGTCGCCACGCCTGAGTCATTTCCCGCGGCAAAGCGGATACCAAACAAGCTGCCGTTTGCGTTAGCTGTATTGAAGTTTTGACCAGAGAAATTGAAGAATAAATCGCCGTAGTTGATGTTGCCTCTTTGAGCTAGTGGGTCGGCATATCCTGCTAAACTTAGATTAGAATTGATGGCGATGAAAGCTGTATCTGATGTTTCTTTGATGGCGATGCCGTAAAATTCAAATTCCCCGCCGCCGATTTGGGGCCCTGTCACGCCGTCGCTGAAGGAGTCGATCGCATAATTCCAGCCGTTAGATAGGGTTGCTGCTGTAGCCTGTTGTGGGTGTAGTGCCATAATGGCACAGAAAACAGCCGCTGAGCAAGTCCAGTGAATGCTCTTTTTAGTAGTGGAATTCATAGAAAGTTCCCTGATGAATGAGTGTTAAAAAATCAAGTCTGTCGATCGACTATTTTTAATTTTTAGTAAATCATAGATTCCGGCAGAATTTTTTAAAGTTTTGGTAAAGATTTTTTCTGGCAATTACGTAATTTCAACTAGATCTGTAAAAAAAATAACTAATCGGTAAACAAATAGTAAATTAAGATTAATTCGCGGTAAAGGGAAGTGAAACAATCTCGCAAAATTAAATATTTGGAAAATCACAAAAAGTCCAGACGGCGAGGATAGATCAGGTTTTGAAAACAGTCAAGCAAATTCCTGCCCTACATCCGCTGCAGGCATCGTGGGTTCCTTCTAACTCGGGCGGTAGTTTCTGCACTTGCAGCGCTGCATAAATCAATCAAATTTTTAAATGCTGTTAACATATCGCCGACAGTTCGTTGACTATCTTGACTCTTCCCTTAATCACAGAACGCAGCAGGCGGTTGATCGAATGTCTGTATTCCTCGTCGAGAGAGTCGTCCAAAACAGCGGCCATCAAGCCGTAGCGATCGGCTAAAGTCAAACAACCCGTCTCCGTAACAGAGGCAAGCATTTCGGAAATAGCGCCGGGGATAAGTTGAACTAAAAACATGAGACGTTCCCTGAATTCGATACTTATATCATCTCTCGTTCTCCGAAAATTAATAGTGACGCTGGCATAGCACATAACGTGATGTTTTGAGGCAAACTGTGTGACAGCGACCGCTCTAATGTTGTGACAATCTCGTTTTAAGTCTGCGATCGCAGTCACAAAATTAATCTTAGATATTCCAATTTCCCCCTCTCCCCTCCTAAATCTAAAGATTTAGAGAGATTTTTCGGTTTTGTGGGCGTCTTTACCCATTTCCCATGTATAAAACGCATCGGTATTATGCGAAATATTCATAAAACTCAATATTTTGTAAAAATAGCTACGAATATTTACAATCGTGGGCTTTACATTAGCTCATAACAAAGGTGCATCGAAACGCAGCGATCGACCGAATCATCGGTAGCAACTATAACCATAAATAGTTTGGCGACGTTCGAGCCAGCGCCTAGTCAAGCTCAAGTTTACAGAAGACCAACCATGCTTAAAAGAAATTCCCTCAAGTAACTAAATATACAGTTTTAAATCCATACACTCACTAAGGTTAGCAGGAAACACACACTTTATGCTCCAAGTCAAGACCTCCCCGAACAAGCCAGCAGCGAGGGTAAACCGATGACCCAAACAGTAGAACCCAAAGCTCAAGCGAGCCTGAACAAGTTTGAAAAACTCAAAGCCGAAAAAGATGGCTTAGCATTAAAAGGTGAACTCGACCATTTCGCCGAAATTGGCTGGGAAGCAATGGACGAAACAGATCGCGAGCACCGCCTCAAATGGCTCGGCATCTTCTTTCGGCCAGTAACTCCCGGCAAATTCATGATGCGGCTGCGCTTGCCCAACGGCATCATTACTAGCAATCAAACCAGAACGCTAGCAGAAATTGTCCAACGCTACGGCGACGACGGCAGCGCCGACATCACCACCAGACAAAACCTGCAATTGCGCGGAATTCGCATCGAAGACGTACCCGACATCTTCCGCCGCCTCAAAGAAGCGGGGATGACAAGCATCCAGTCTGGCATGGACAATGTACGTAATATTACGGGTTCCCCAGTCGCGGGCCTGGACGCCGACGAACTGATAGATACGCGGGAACTGGCGAACCAAGTCCAAGACATGATTACGAACAGCGGCGAAGGCAACCCCGCGTTTTCAAATTTGCCGAGAAAGTTTAATATTGCGATCGCAGGCTGCCGCGATAACTCAGTCCACGCAGAAATCAACGACATCGCCTTCGTACCCGCTTACAAAGACGGCAACATCGGCTTTAACGTTTTAGTCGGCGGCTTCTTCTCCGCCAAACGCTGCGAAGCTGCAATTCCTCTCAAGGCCTGGGCAAGTCCCAGCGACGTTGTAGATTTGTGCAAAGCAATTTTAACTGTGTTTCGCGATCAAGGCCCAAGAGCAAACCGCCAAAAATCGCGGCTGATGTGGCTGATTGACGAACTCGGAATCGAACAATTCCGAGTCGAAGTCGAACAAGAATTAGGGCGCACTTTGCCCGCCGCCGCGCCCAAAGATGAAATCACCTGGGACAAACGCGACCACATCGGCATCTACCCCCAAAAACAATCAGGGCTCAACTATGTAGGGTTGCACGTTCCAGTCGGACGGCTGCAGGCATCGGATTTGTTCGATTTGGCCAGAATCGCCGAGGTTTACGGCAGCGGCGAGCTCAGGCTCACCGTCGAAGAAAACGTGATTATTCCCAACGTTCCCGACTCGCGGATTGAATCGCTGGTCAAAGAACCGCTGTTGCAGCGTTTTTCCATCGATCCCGCACCGCTGATGCGAGCCTTGGTTTCCTGCACCGGCGCCAAGTTTTGCAACTTCGCCCTCATCGAAACCAAAAGCCGATCCGTGGCAATGATTGAGGAACTCGAAGCCGAACTTTCAGTTCCCAAACCTGTCAGAATTCACTGGACTGGTTGCCCCAATTCCTGCGCTCAACCCCAGGTAGCAGACATTGGTTTGATGGGAACAAAAGTTCGCAAGAACGGCAAAACCCTCGAAGGTGTAGACATTTACATGGGAGGCACAGTTGGCAAAGACGCTCATTTGGGTGCTTGCGTCCAAAAAGGCATCCCTTGCGAAGACCTCAAACCAGTGCTGCGCCAACTGTTAGTCGATAACTTCGGGGCCGTTCCCAAAGAGATTACAGGGGATGTAGCTTTGCTGAACCGGCAACTGCAATTGACGGTTGAGGAGGGTGAAACGGCAGTCGCGGCAGGCAAACCTCAGACATCTACTGTCATTTTCGCTCGATCGGGCAAAGAAGTTGCTTGCAGCGAAGATGAATTTATCCTTGACGTTGCCGAACGGGCCGGAGTTGAACTTGACAGCAATTGTCGATCGGGAAGCTGTGGCACTTGCCAGCAGAAACTCCTAGAAGGCCAAACAGTCTACGACAGCCAACCCGACGCGGCCGCCGACTTAGAACCAGGGTTCATTTTAACTTGCAGTGCGCGGGCGATCGGCAAAGTGTCGATCGACGCCTAATCTCATAATGTGAGATGGATCGGGACAAACAAAATCATGTCATTTCACAGTCAACAGTCAACAGTTAACAGTTAACAGTTAACAGTCAACAGTCAACAGTCAACAGTCAACAGTCAACAGTCAACAGTCAACAGTTAACAGTTAACAGTTAACAGTTAACAGTCAACAGTCAACAGTCAACAGTCAACAGTCAACAATCATTCCGGTGCAACCGGAATTGATATCAAATCTCACATTTCCACCATCTCAAAGTACAACAACAATTCAAGACAAATGAGCAACCTTTCTAGAAGAAAATTCATCATCACCGCCGGAGCAACAGCAGCCGGCACCCTCCTAGCCCACGGTTGCAGTTCCGGTTCCACCACATCTAACGCAACTCCCGGCGGAACCTCACCCACCGCCGCCCCAGCAGTCAACATCAACCCCGCCGACGCCCCCGAAGTTACCGCAGCCAAACTCGGATTCATCGCCCTCACCGACGCAGCACCCTTAATCATCGCCCTAGAAAAAGGCTACTTTGCCAAATACGGCATGAAAGACGTGCAAATAACCAAACAAGCATCTTGGCCAGTAACACGCGACAACTTAGAACTCGGTTCCGACAAAGGCGGCATTGACGGCGCGCACCTCCTAACGCCGATGGCTCACCAGATGACATTAGGCACAATTACCAAAGGCAATCTGCCAGTGCCGATGAACATTCTGGCGCGGTTAAATACTAACGGTCAAGGTATTTCCCTCGGCGAAAAATACCGAGACTTAAAAGTAGGTACAGACAGCGCACCCCTGAAAGCAGCTTTTGGTAATCAAAAGGTTCCTGTTGCTATGACCTTTCCCGGCGGCACCCACGATTTGTGGATACGGTATTGGCTAGCAGCCGGCGGCATCAATCCAGATACAGATGTTTCCGTGATTCCCGTACCGCCGCCCCAGATGGTAGCTAACATGAAATCCGGCAGCATGGAAGCCTTTTGCGTAGGCGAACCTTGGAACGCCCAACTAATTGCTCAAAAGGTAGGATACAGCGCCTTAATCACTGGAGAACTTTGGAAAGACCACCCAGAAAAAGCTTTAACTTTAAGAGCAGATTGGGTAGCCAAAAATCCCAAAGCTACTCTAGCAATTACAAAGGCTGTACTGGAATCCCAGCAGTGGTGCGACAAGCCAGAAAACAAACAAGAGATGTGTGAAATCATCGGTAAAGATAGATGGTTAAAAGTTCCAGTAGCCGATATTGTCGCTCGCTCTAAAGGTGAAATTGACTACGGTACGGGTCGCGTTGAAGCTGCTAGTCCACTGGCGATGAAATTCTGGGCTGACAATGCTTCCTATCCCTACAAGAGCCACGATGCTTGGTTCATCACTGAAAATATTCGCTGGGGTTATATCCCGGCTAATACCGACATCAAAGCAACCGTCGATAAAGTTAACCGCGAGGATATTTGGAAAGCAGCAGCCACAGCAATTGGTGTTCCCGCAGCCCAAATTCCTGCTACGACTTCTCGCGGTGTCGAAACCTTTTTTGACGGCATCAAGTTTGACCCAGAAAAACCTGAAGAATATCTGAAGAGTCTGGCAATCAAAAAAGCATAATTAGTTTGTTGACTGTTGACTGTTGACTGTTGACTGTTGACTGTTAACAGTTGACAAACCCCTAAAATTGATTGATGGTGTTGCGCGGAGTGAAACGGAGGGTGCGTTCCACGAACCAAACCTGCTGAACTCTGTTTAAAATATCTACAAATAATCGATTATTCACAATACCGCAAAAAGAAAAATGGCAACAAACCTCTCTGTTTCTAAAAGCAAAAATCCGGTAAATTTCGTTCTGGATTTGGTGCAAAAAAATCGCAAAAAAATCCTTCGACCTTTAGTCGCGATCGCAGTTCTGCTCGTAATCTGGCAAATCCTTTGCAACGGTGAGGGTTCCTCCTTGCCCGGCCCGATTAAAGTTGTCCAAGAAACCTGGACTTTGATTATCGATCCTTTCTTCGACAACGGCGGTATCGACAAAGGTTTATTTTGGCAACTTTTAGCGAGTTTGCAGCGGGTGGCGATCGGCTTTACTTTATCAGCAATTCTCGGCATAAGTTTAGGGATATTGATCGGCACAAATCCTTTAATGTACGATGCTTTAGACCCGCTGTTTCAAGTATTCAGAACTATCCCGCCCCTAGCTTGGCTGCCGATCGCCCTAGCAGTATTTCAACAGTTCAATCCCTTTGAAGGTATCGGGCTGAAAACCAACGAAGTAGCAGCACTTTTTGTAATCTTGGCTACAGCAATTTGGCCGATTATCATCAATACCACAGTAGGCGTTCAACAAATACCCCAAGACTACAGAAACGTCGCCCGCGTCTTGCGCCTCCCCAACCGAAAATACTTCTGGAAAATTCTGATTCCATCTTCTGTTCCTTACATCTTCACAGGCTTGAGAATTGGCATCGGTTTGTCTTGGCTGGCGATCGTAGCGGCGGAAATGTTAGTCGGCGGTGTTGGCATCGGTTTCTTCATCTGGGACGCTTACAACAGTTCTCGACTCAGCTCGGTGATTCTAGCAGTGCTTTATGTAGGAATCGTCGGTTTAATTTTAGACAGAATCGTTGGTTTCATCGCGTCCAAAGTGGTTCCCGAAGAACAAAAATAAAATTGGGTTAACAGTTAACAGTTGACTGTTGACTGTTGACTGACACAAGCTAAGGTGCGCGGCCCGGCGCACCCGGAGCGCGAACAGGGTAAGGTGCAGGCGCCTCCTACATTGACTTAATCTACAAATTACAAACTAACCTAAAATTACCATGTCAGTATTTGTTGAAGTAGACCACGTTGACCGCGTATTTAACTTGCCGAATGGAGAGCAATACATTGCTCTTAAAAATATCGAACTGAAAATTAAAAAGGGAGAATTCATCACCTTAATCGGACACTCGGGCTGCGGCAAATCTACACTGCTAAATATTATCGCAGGCCTCGACAACGCAACTCAGGGCGGGATTATTTTAGAAGGGCGCGAAGTCCGCGAACCAGGCCCGGACAGAATGGTGGTGTTTCAAAATTACTCGCTGCTACCTTGGCTGACGGTGCGCGAAAATATTGCCCTAGCAGTAAATGAAATTTACAGCGGTAACTCTAAAGAAGACCGCGAGTTGGTAATCGAATACCACATTAAATTGGTCGGACTCGGAGCAGCAGCCAATAAACGCCCCAGCGAAATTTCTGGGGGGATGAAACAACGAGTTGCGATCGCCCGCGCCCTGGCGATTCGCCCGAAATTGTTGCTGCTAGACGAACCCTTCGGCGCTCTTGATGCTTTAACTCGCGGCGGTTTGCAAGACCAGTTGATGAAAATTTGCCAGGAAAGCAAAGTCACCAGCGTGATGGTAACTCACGACGTGGATGAGGCTTTATTACTGAGCGATCGCATTGTCATGCTCACCAACGGCCCAGAAGCACAAATCGGGCAAATTCTCGAAGTGAACATTCCCCGCCCTCGCAAGCGCATGGAAGTTGTCAACCATCCGAGTTACTACGCACTGCGTAACGAAATGGTTTACTTCCTCAACCAGCAAAAGCGGGTCAAACAGCGCCGGGCTAAACAACAACCGCCTGTCATCGCCCGCAACGGCCTGGAAAAAATCAACCTCGACATCGGCTTTATTCCCCTCACCGACTGCGCCCCCTTAGTGGTAGCTAAAGAAAAAGGATTTTTTCAAGCCCACGGCTTGGAAGAAGTTACTCTCAGCCGCGAACCTAGCTGGAAAGCGATCGCCAAAGGAGTCGCCGAAGGACGGCTGGACGCGGCGCAAATGGTCGCAGGAATGCCGATCGCCATGCTGTTGGGCCTGGACGGTGAAGCCCCTGTGCCGATCTGTAGCGCCCTCACGCTGTCCCGCAACGGCAATTCGATTGTTTTGAGCAAACACCTTTACAAACAAGGTATTCGGACATTAGAGGATTTCAAAGCTGCGATCGTCAGCACCCCCGACAAAGCTCACACCTTGGGGATGGTACACTCCGCCTCTATGCACAATCTGCTGTTCCGCTACTGGCTGGCCGCCGGCGGCATCGACCCCGACATGGACGTGGGCTTGACCGTGATTCCGCCCCCGCAGATGGTATCGAATTTAAAAGCAGGTAACATTGACGGCTACTGCGCGGGCGACCCTTGGAACTCCCACGCAGTCAACGACGGTACTGGTTTTGTGATCGCCCGTTCCCTCGATATTCTGCCCGGACACATCGAAAAAGTTCTCGGCGTTACCGAAGATTGGGCTCAGAAATATCCTCAAACCCACGTCGCCCTCGTCAAAGCGCTTTTGGAAGCCTGCGACTACTGCGACGATCGCCGCAACCGCGAAGAAGTCCTGGGATTGATTTGCCAAGAACAATACATCGGTGCAGACTCCAAAAACATCCGCCCTGGATTCATCGATCCGTACAACTGCGGCACCGACGCAGAACCCGAAATGCTCTACAACTTCAACCAGTTCTACGTTGACAAAACTAATTGTCCAGACCGCCTAGAAATGGTGTGGGTGATGGCGCAGATGGCCCGCTGGGGTCTGATTCCGTTCCCGAAAAATTGGGTGGAAGTGGTCGATCGAGTTTTGCGGCCCGATGTCTTCGGTCAAGCAGTCCGCGAATTGGGTTTGCCGGATATTTCGAGAGTTCGTCGGACGATCGAGCTATTTGACGGCACTGTCTTTAATCTTGACGACCCGATCGACTATCTTCAGAATGTCAAAATTAAGCGCGGCGTCCGCATTGAAGAAATCTTAATTGAACAAATAGGCAGTCAGTGTTCCATCAAAATCCCTGCTGCATAACCAGCAAATAGGAAGAGGGAATGAGGAGCAAGAAATCAGGAAACAAGACTCCACATTTCCCGCTTCCTAAGTCCCTAATTTCAAATTCTCAATCGAAAGTTGTCATGTCTAATTCTTCAACCCAAAATCCAAATCCTGAAAATATGCAAACTCTCAAAACTCCCCAAACAACTAAGATTCAGACAGAAAAACCCGGGTTTCTGACTATTAAAGACGTATCGAAAGTCTACGATAATCAGAAAGAGCCTGAAAAACCTTTCGTGATTCTCGACGGTGTAAACCTGACTATTAAGGAAGGGGAATTTATTTGTTTGATCGGTCACTCGGGCTGCGGCAAATCAACTTTGCTGAACATGATCGCCGGATTCAACGGGCCGACAAGCGGAGAAGTTGCTCTGGCAGGTGCGCGGATTACTGAACCAGGCCCCGATCGCATGGTGGTGTTTCAAAACTACTCGCTACTACCTTGGCTGACTGCGACTGAAAACATCCACCTCGGTGTTGAAAGTGTTTATGCTGACAAGTCCGCAGAGGAACACAATGCGATCGTCAAGGAACACTTGGAATTAGTGGGGCTGACCGAAGCTTGTAACAAAAGACCGGGCCAATTGTCCGGGGGGATGAAACAGCGGGTGGCGATCGCCAGAGCTCTGGCAACTCGCCCCAAACTGTTGATTTTGGACGAACCTTTCGGAGCTCTAGACCCGATTACCCGAGAAGAGTTGCAGGAAGAATTGCTGAAAATTTGGCGGAAGGAAAAAATTACCGTCATTATGATTACTCACGATATTGATGAGGCTTTGTTTTTGGCCGATCGCATCGTGATGATGACCAACGGGCCAGCAGCTTCCATCGGCGAAGATGTGCACGTTCCGTTCAGCCGTCCCCGCAACCGGGCGCGGATTATGGAAGACCCGAAATACTACGAACTGCGTAACTTTGCTTTGGAGTTCCTGTTTTCTCGCTACGCGCACCACGAAGAAGGTGAAGCAACGGACTCGGAGACAGAAGCCGTCGCGCTACCGATGCCATTACCTGCTAGCAAAAAGCCTGCGGTTGCTGACAGGCCGATCGCACCTGCACCTTTTGTGTCTCACGCTGCCGAACCCCCAGAAGCTTCGTCGATCAAACGCGGCATCCTGGCAGCCTCGTGGTTCGTAGCAATGGTTACTTTAGCTGCCGTCAATATGTCTGTTGTTTCCAGCCAGCTAAAGCAAGCGAAACTAGAAGAAACTGCACCGCAGGCGGCGACTGAGACGGCGGTTGTGAGTTCTCCCCCCAGCCCGCAAATCGCAGCAAGTTCGATCGCGCCGAATGCTAGCCCTGCACCCATCGCTGCTGCAAGTCCTGCACCCATCGCTGCTGCAAGTCCTGCACCCATCGCTGCTGCAAGTCCTGCACCCAATGCAGCCACCAGTGCCACATCAGAGATTTCTGACCAAGCCGCACTCGATGCGATCGGAAAGCAGTTGTATGCACAAATCGACCAAAAATGGAGAACAACTCCGACATTTACCGAAAGCTTGACTTATCGGGTCAAAGTAAAACAAAACGGCGATATCCTACAGTTCGATCCCACAAATAAAGCAGCTAAAGATTTCGTCAAAGAAACTCCTCTGCCGGTTTTGCAAACTCCTGCAGGTGCTGCAGCAGGCGCTGAAAAAACTGCTGAATTCCAAGTAACTTTTAGCCCCACCAACGGTGGCGTATTTGAAGTTAAATCAGGAAAGTAGGCGACATAATACTCTCGCACTAAATCTCAGATTGCTATCAACAACTAGGTCAAAAGTAGTACCTGGGCGCTGTTTGAAATCGGCAAAAATTCTTCCTAGCCCCCATTCTTGGGGGTGACAAGAGTTAGGTGAAGAGTATTTCTGTTTGAGGGGAATTTAGGAGCAGTGAGAAAGGGGCTACAAGCGATATCGATCGCGAGCTTTAGTAAGATAGCGGGTAATTTTAAATCAGGGTATTGTCCGTTTCTGGGAAGCATATATGCGGAAATTTAGTAAGGATTGACACGTTATTTGCAGGAGCCCTCAGTTCCGACTATAATGACGAATTACCAATTACCCATTAGCTTTCAAAAATTAGCATCTAAAATCACCAGATGGAAACTATAAAAACTCTTTGCCCTTACTGCGGTGTAGGTTGCGGTCTAGAAGTTGTTCCCGACAAAAAACAAAGTTGGAAAGTCCGGGGCGATCGCAATCACCCATCGAGTCAGGGCATGGTTTGTATTAAGGGAGCAACCGTAGCAGAGTCCATTCGGAGCGATCGGCTACTGTATCCGATGATGCGAGATACTCTCGACCAACCCTTCCGCCGTGCTAGCTGGGACGAAGCTCTCAATGCAATTGTTAATCGCATCCAAACAATTCGCAGCACCAGCGGCCCCGATGCTTTGTGCGTTTACGGTTCGGGTCAATTCGCAACAGAAGATTATTATATTGCCCAGAAACTAATGAAAGGTTGTCTGGGTACTAATAATTTTGATGCTAATTCTCGCTTGTGTATGTCTTCAGCAGTCTCTGGATACGTTCAAAGCTTTGGCTCGGACGGGCCGCCTTGCTGTTACGACGATTTAGAATTAACAGATTGTGCTTTTATTATCGGCAGCAATACAGCGGAATGCCATCCTATCGTATTCAATCGATTAGCAAAATACCACAAAAAGCATCCAAATGTCAAGATAATTGTGGTAGATCCAAGGCGGACTCCGACTGCTGAAGCGGCGGATTTGCACTTAGCAATTAAACCGGGTACGGATATAGATTTGCTTAACGGAATTGCATATTTGCTGTTACGCAGGCAAGCAATAGATCCTGAGTTTATTCAAGAATGCACGGCGAATTTTTCAGCTTTTGCTGAGGTTATTAGCAGCTACACGCCGGATTTTGTAGCCTCGCGCTGCGGCATTACTGTCAGCGAGTTAGAAACGGCGGCAAACTACTGGGAACAGTCGCAGCGCGTTTTGTCTCTGTGGTCGATGGGAATAAATCAGTCGTCGGAAGGCACGGCAAAGGTGCGATCGCTAATTAATTTGCACTTGATGACCGGTCAAATTGGCAAACCGGGATGCGGCCCGTTTTCCCTAACCGGCCAGCCAAACGCGATGGGAGGTAGGGAAGCGGGAGGACTCTCTCACTTATTGCCTGGATACCGATTTGTGAAAAATGCCGAACACAGAACCCAAGTCGAGGAGTTTTGGGGAATCGCACCGGGAAGCATTTCCCCGAATCCGGGCCGCACAGCTTGGGACATGATTGTGGGATTGGAAACTGGCGAAGTCGAGTTGCTGTGGATTGCAGCTACTAATCCGGTGGTGAGTATGCCGGATTTGGAACGCACTAAAGCCGCTTTGCTGCGATCGCCCTTTACTATTTATCAAGAAGCTTACTATCCCACGGAAACCTCGGCCTACGCTCACATCCTGCTGCCGGCAACGCAGTGGAGCGAAAAAACCGGAGTAATGACGAATTCCGAACGCCGGGTGACGCTTTGTCCCGGTTTCGACACTCCCTCCGGGGAAGCCCGCGACGACTGGAGCATTTTCGCCGAGGTGGGACGGCGGTTGGGTTTTGCTGAACACTTTGCTTTCGACAGCGGCGCTGACGTATACAAAGAGTTCGTGCAGTTGACAAGGGGCAGGCCTTGCGATGTGACCGGACTCAGCCACGAATACATCCGCCAAGAAGGCCCCCAGCAGTGGCCGTGTCCCGAAAACGAGCCTCCGCATCCAGCAAACGAAGCGAAAAGGCTGTATACTGACAGGCGTTTTCACACTCCTGATGCGCGGGCGAGATTTTCGGCCTATCACTCCCGGGGACTGGCAGAACCTCCCGATCCGAATTATCCGTTTGTGTTGACGACAGGGAGAGTTTACGGACACTGGCACACGATGACGCGGACGGGTAGAACAGAGAAAATTAATCAATTGCACCCCGATCCGTTTTTGGAAATTCACCCCCGCGATGCTGCCAAATTGCAGATTAAGGAGGGGGATTTGCTGGAAGTTCGATCGCGCCGTGGCAAGGCGCAGTTTCCGGCAAAAGTCACAAAGGCGATCGCCCCGGGTACGCTATTTGTACCCATGCACTGGGGTTCTCTGTGGGCCGAAGGTGCTGAAGCCAATGCCATGACTCATGCTGCAAGCTGTCCAGATTCCAAACAGCCTGAGTTAAAAGCTTGTGCGGTGCAGTTGGTGCTGGTTGGGGCAGAAACTGCGGCGGAAGTTGTCGCAGAAACTGCGGCAGAAGTTGGGGAATTTAATTGGGCAAAATCCACCCTAGCCGTCACTTCTTGAGCTGGCATCCAACTATGGGATGTTACAACTCACATAGCCCCACCAATCTCATCACCTTGGTTTCTTGCCACAGGCTCACGTAAAATCCTAGTTTTTTGTCAAAAAACCGGGTTTCTGAGCAGTTGCTGAGGCACGATCGCAGGGTGCTCTACTGGACTCAAAACCTCTGTCGAGCGAGAAATTTTGAGCCATTACGCACCCTAAAAGCTAGGTTTCCCCGGCAGAACCCGGCAACAAGGAAAATTAAATTTATTCTGAGTTTTTCCTTCTTTAATTCGGGGTTTTTCCTTCTGACCAATGACTTCTGCCTTATTTTTAATTAATTGAGTCAGACAATTGCAGTTTGCACCCATACGTGCTATGATCTTTTTACAAGGCTTTATTTTCGGCAGTACAGTTCGTTCTATCGGCGTTCCTCCGGATTTAAATCTCTACACCCTCTGATTCTGGAGAATGTTCAATGTCAATCTATGTCGGCAATTTATCCTACGAAGTAACGCAGGAGCACCTCAACCAAACTTTTGGAGAGTACGGAACAGTAAAGCGCGTTCAGTTGCCTGCTGACCGGGAAACAGGTCGGATGCGGGGCTTCGCTTTTGTAGAAATGTCTACTGAAGCCGAAGAAGCCGCAGCCATTGAGGCTCTTGACGGTGCTGAGTGGATGGGTCGCGACCTCAAGGTCAATAAGGCAAAACCCCGCGAAGAACGTGGTTCTTCTAACAGCGGTAACTGGGGCAACAACGATCGCTCTTCTCGTCGTTACTAAATCACTCGAGCTAAATTTTTAGCTCGCTTGTGTATAGCGTCGGAGCAATCTGGGAGTAAACAATTATTCTTTGTTGAGAATAGATAGTTATTTCTCTGAGCGCACCGCGCCTTGAAGTCCTCAAAATATTGCTAGACAATAGTTTGAGGATTTTTTATGGCAAAAATTATTAATCAGGAGTTCGATCGCGTGCGATCGATTCCTAGCTGACACGAAAAACTATAAAATATAACAGGCAGAGAGAGTCGCCTTCCCCAGTGCCAGGCTGCCGTCGTGAAACTACACACTCGCAGAGTTTTACGCTTGCAAAGTGTACCGAACAATGACAAAATCATCAAGAATGATGACTAAATCACTGGTATGCTGAAAAAAATATTTAGGCAAATTTCTAAGTTTGGCAATGATGAACACTTTCTGCATTTCACAGAAAGTGTAGAAGTAATAATATCGAAAATTTTATCACTGGCGATGATTTTGGTAATTATCGTCAGCGTTTGCGATTTGCTGATTTTTGTAGCAAAAGAATTGGTAAACCACAGTGATAATTTGTTAAAAGACACGTTATTTGTCATATTTGGGTTGTTTTTAAATGTTTTAATTGCTCTGGAAATCTTGGAAAACATTACAGCTTATCTGAAAAAGCACGTAATTCAAGTAGAGCTAGTTATTGTAACTTCTTTGATAGCAGTATCTCGAAAAATCATCATTTTTGACCTAGAAAAGAAAACAGCAGCCGACTTGATTGGTTTGGCGACTGCAATTTTCGCGCTTTCAATCAGTTACTTGATAGTGCGGTACACAAATAGAGGAAATGATTAATATTGGGAATTGGGACTGGGAAATTTTTAATAACTAATATCATATCCGGTCGCTCGACCGGACATGATATTATTCCAATAAACCAGGAGGAGGCACAATTTCAATTCTGCCTTTTTCTAAGTCAACAACTGGCACAATCTCTTCCACAAAAGGAATCAATATTTTTGTGGATTTAGGCTCTTTAACGCGAATTTTCCGTGGTTTGCGGGTATTTCTAGGGTCAGCGTTGGCTTGGGGAGTTTCAGGCTGTTTTGGCTTTTCTAATTCTGCGGCGACAGTTTCCGGCGGCGTTAGATTCGTTTCTACTTCTAAAAGGTCGTTACCTGCGGGAATAATATCACTTACCTTGCCTAGGATTTCCCCGGTTAACTGGTTAAAAACTTCCATACCGATCAAATCTTGGACGTAAAACTCATCAGATTCGAGGTAAGGTCGATCGGTCTTTTCAACAAACAACTTACAGCCCCGCAGCGCCTCAGCACTATCGCGGTCTTCCACACCCTCTACCTCTACAGCATACAGCCCTTTACCCGGAATGTAGCGACCGCCCAAAAACTCGATCGGTTCCGGTTCACTTTTGTTAGGGCGCAAAATCCACCGCTTCCCCGGTTCGATAAACCTTTCCGGGAAATCCGAATCGGGATAGACTCGCACTTCCCCGTCCAAACCTTGAGCTGCTACAATTTTACCGATTTCTATCCACTCAGACATAGATTATATCACTCAAATTGCTAGTAATTGGTAATTGGTAATTGGTAATTGGTAATTGGTAACTAGGAATTCTTCCCTCGAACCTCTTCCCCACATCCGTTAAATCCGTTAAACAATCCGGCGCCGAACTTCCCTATTCCATCAACATCCATCCGCTACATCCGTTAAATCCGTTAAACAATCCGTTGCCGAACTTCCTTCTTTACACCAATCCAGTTCTCAGCGCTACAACTGCTGCTTGCACGCGGTCATCCACTGCCAACTTATTCATAATACCGCGAACGTGAGTTTTAATAGTATTTGGACTCAAGTAAAGCGCCGCCGCAATTTCGGGATTGCTGTTACCTTCCACCATTAATTTTAACACCTCCAATTCCCGCTGCGACAACTGACCAAAAGTAGTTGTAGAGGCAGGTATCGGGGGTTTGAGGTGTTCGATGACAGTCCGGGCAATTTGAGGGTCAAGATATGTAGCGCCCTCTGCTGCGGCTGCAATCGCTGCTAACAGCCTGTCTACGGAAGCACCTTTAATGCAATAAGCATCAGCCCCACTAGAAAGGGCAGCAATAATTTCAGTTTCTGCCGTGTGAGAAGTTAACATTACTACTCGAACTTCTGGCAGTTGTGCTTTAATTTGCTGCGTCGCTGCTATGCCGTCCAGCCGTGGCAAACCGATATCCATCACAATAATATCAGGTTTTAGTTTCAGTGCGGCTGCTACGCCTAAATAGCCGTCTTCTGCTTGTCCTACTATTTCTATTTCTGGGGAATCGGCTAAAACTTGCTCTAATCCCAGTTGCATCATCGGGTCATCTTCAACAATTAAAATTCTCATAATACGAAGGAAGTTCGGTAACGGATTTTGTAACGGATTTAACGGATGGAAGAAGTAAGACTACTGACTACTGACTACTGACTACTGACTACTGACTACTGACTACTGACTACTGACTACTGACTACTGACTAACTTTTAAAACTTCTACAAATTCGCCGGGCCAAACCCAGGTTTCCGTTGGTGGCAAAACTGCTAAACCAGTGGTATTGGCGAGGTTAATTAAATTGGCTGAATTTTGGCTGCCGCTAGCAGGTTCAAATTCCCAGACTCCGGCAACTAAATGTAGTTTACCCCAAATGTAAGTTTCGCGCCGACCGTGCGATCGCAATTCAGCATTACACCTAGCTTTGACAAACTCCGGCCCCCAAGCATCCGGGGCAAGCCCAGACATCTTTCTCAAAGCAGGCACAACAAAACGCCAACAGCAGACTAAAGCCGAAACCGGATTTCCCGGCAAACCAAAATAGAGACAATCCGAACTCAAACTCGGCGAATCCTGATTTTTTTCACCTCGTTTAAACCCAGCAACCGTTAAAGGTTTCCCCGGCTTAATCGCCACAGAACTAACGTGAACTTTTCCTCCCAAATCCCCCAATATTTTCTCAATATAATCGTAATCTCCTACCGAGACGCCGCCCGTAGAAAGCACCACATCCACCGTAGCAACAGCCTGGGATATCGCCTTGTTTAACGCCTCTTCATTATCAGGAACAATCCCCAATCGAATCGGTTCAAATCCCATTTGCGCCAACAAAACTGTCAAAGCATACTGATTCGAGTCTACCAGTTTCCCCGGTGCCAAAGGTTGGTCTGGCGATACCAATTCGTCACCCGTAGAAAAAATTGCCACCCGCAGCCGCCGATAAACGGGAACTTGAATGCACTGGGCAGTTGCTAACACCGCCATTTCTGGGGCATTGATAACTGTACCGGGAGTTAGCAAAGTTGTTCCTGCTTGATAAAAAGCGCCTTTGTGTCTGACAAATGCTTGCGGTTTTTCAGGAGAAACTAAGATAAAAATACGATCGCCCTCACGCCTTGTTTCTTCCTGCATTACCACCGTATCAGCACCCGCAGGCATCACCCCACCCGTAAAAATTCGCGCCGCTTGCCCCGATTGGACGGTATTTTGAGGCTGATATCCGGCTGGAATCTCTTCTACTACTTCGAGTACCGCTGGTTTTTCGGCGCTACAGTTTTCCACATCAGCAAAGCGCACCGCGTACCCATCCATTGCCGAATTGTCCCAGTAAGGAAAATCCAGGGAACCAGTGACGGGTGCCGCCAAAATGCGACCCGATGCTGCCAGCAAGTCTACAGTTTCTACATCCCGCTGACTGTCGAGGGGTTGCGCCAAATTTAGAACGATCGATTCTGCTTCTTTCACTGACAGCATGACTGTCTCCTTGTTTTGATAACACTCCTGATTGAGTTTAGCAAAATATCCAGAGATATTGGTGATATAATTTTTTTGTATTTTGGCAATCAACCTAATTTTTGGTATTAATTGCTTATGACTATTTGTCGCTCTGTTGTTCGACTCAATTGTTTATCCTTATTATTGGTGACGCAACTGATATTTTTTACTCAACTTTCCGGGTTAAAAGTCAGCGATTTATTCTTTCAGCCTTATTTTTCTCCCTATCCAAATATCGCTTTATTAACTCGAACTTTCCAAATTTTATGTTCTGTGCCAGTCGTTATTTGTACTTTTACCTATGTATTAGCTAAAACTATTCAACCGTGCCATGAAGAAAATCGATTTATTTTATTTTCTGCTTTTTTAACAGGTGGGTTTCTGCTGAATCAAACTTACCGAATTCATATATATATGATCGCATTAGGAATTCCCAAGCTAGGAGTAAGTCTTTTATACGCCCTTGTTTTGTCTTCCTACGGATGGTTTTTTCGGCGAGAACTACAGTTAACTCCCTACCAAATACTGTTAGCGGGTTTGGGCTTGTTGTTTTTTGCGATCGGCGTAGATTCCCTGCATTTAAAAAACAAGATATTCTCCAGTTAACTAGAGGGAGTACCTAAATTGTTTAGCGAAATCAACATTGCATTTTATTATTGGTATGTCTGTAAGGGTTTTCTCCAAAAAGTTTTTTATAAAACTATGGAGAGCTAGTTATAAGTAGGTGATATGATTATCACAAGCGACTAAAAAAATATCATAAAATTCTCTGGCTACCTCAATAAGATTTACAGCATCTGCATCGTTCTACCTTGCTCGGCATTCATATACATTATCTGGCTTAAAAATCCCAACACATCCTGATAAAATACCATGATAGCAGTTACCATCAACCTCAACTCCATAGTTAAACTAACCGACGACCAATTTTATCAATTGTGTCGCGAAAACCCCGATGTCAAATTTGAACGCAATGCCCAAGGAGAAATAATCATCATGCCACCCACAGGAGGAGAAACTGGAAATTATAACTCAGAAATTAATGCTGACTTTGTGATTTGGAACAGACAAACTCAACTGGGAATTTGTTTCGATTCTTCAACTTGCTTCAAACTGCCCAGCGGTGCAAACCGTTCTCCCGATGTCTCTTGGATTGAAAAATCAAGATGGGATGCACTCACTTCCGAACAAAAACAAAAATTCCCTCCCATTGCCCCAGATTTTGTCTTAGAATTAATGTCGCCAACCGACAGTTTAAAAGATACTCAAGACAAAATGCAAGAATACATGAATAACCAAGTAAAACTAGGCTGGTTAATCAACCGCAAAACGCGCCGAGTCGAAATCTATCGCCAAGGACAAGAAATAGAAGTTTTGGAATGTCCAACAGAACTTTCAGGAGAAGATATTTTGCCCGGTTTCGTGCTAAACTTGCAAACACTGTGGCAATAACTAGACATCTTGCATCTATCAGCGTTTATTTGTGTTCATCTTTCTCGTTCATCTGCGGTAAAAAAAAATCCTATGCAAACCAATATAGAAACAACATCCCTAACATCCAATTTAGCAGGCTGCTGCCACCATATTAACCAACAGATAATACTATGATAGCAGTTACCATCAACTTCAACTCCATAATTAAACTAACCGACGACCAATTTTATCAATTGTGTCGCGAAAACCCCGATGTCAAATTTGAACGCAATGCCGAAGGAGAAATAATCGTTATGTCACCCACAGGAGGAGAAACCGGAAATTACAATTTTGAAATAGCTACTGATTTTGGAATTTGGAACCGAAAAACTCAACTGGGAGTTTGTTTCGATTCTTCAACTTGCTTCAAACTGCCCAGCGGTGCAAACCGTTCTCCCGATGTCTCTTGGATCAAGCAAGAAAGATGGGATACACTCACTTCCGAACAAAAACAAAAATTCCCTCCCATTGCCCCAGATTTTGTCTTAGAATTAATGTCGCCAACCGACAGTTTAAAAGATACTCAAGACAAAATGCAAGAATACATGAATAACCAAGTAAAACTAGGCTGGTTAATCAACCGCAAAACGCGCCGAGTCGAAATCTATCGCCAAGGACAAGAAATAGAAGTTTTGGAATGTCCAACAGAACTTTCAGGAGAAGATATTTTGCCCGGTTTCGTGCTAAACTTGCAAACACTGTGGCAATAACTAGACATCTTGCATCTATCAGCGTTTATTTGCGTTCATCTGCGGTTAAAAAAAATCTAATGGAAACCAATACAGAAACTACTGCAACCACCGGCTTAACAGCCCAACAACACAAACAGAAAATGCAGCGCCGCCAAGAAGTGCAATCACAGCGAATCGCTAACTCCTCGAATGAAAAAGGTTTAATTATAGTCAATACGGGCAACGGTAAAGGCAAAACCACGGCCGCTTTGGGAATGGTTGTGCGATCGCTCGGTCACGGATACCGCGTCGCTATAGTACAATTTATCAAAGGAGCTTGGGAACCCGCAGAAAAAGCCATTTTTCAACTTTGGGAAAAACAGCTAGAATTTCACGCAATGGGAGAAGGCTTTACTTGGGACACGCAAGACCGCGATCGAGATATCGAAACAGCTCAAAAAGCCTGGGAAAAATCCCTAACTTTTATCTGCAATCCCGAATTTAAATTAGTTCTTTTAGATGAAGTCAATATAGCATTAAAACTAGGTTATTTGCAAGTCGAGCAAGTGCTTTCCGGGTTAGACCAAAAACCAGAAGAAACCCACATTATTTTAACAGGCAGAGGCGCCCCGCCAGCGCTAATCGAACGGGCAGACTTGGTGACAGAAATGACATTAGTTAAGCATCCATTTCGAGAACAAGGGATTAAAGCTCAAGCAGGTATTGAGTATTAATGTTTGTAGTCAAGACTTTTTCGCCCCTCTCAAATTCAAAAAAGAGCTATGCTGACAACATCAGAGTAAAAGTTGACCCCTTGCCAAACTCGCTACTCACAGTAATTTCTCCCCCCAGCATCTGAGAGTATTTCTGCGCTATTGCCAAGCCCAAACCCGTACCTCCGTACTTGCGGGTAGTCGAAGCATCAGCTTGCGTAAAAGGTTGAAATAACTTTTGTAGCTGTTCAGGAGTAATCCCAATTCCCGTATCCGTACACTTAATAATTAACTGTTCCGAATTCCTACTTTTCTCGTCCTTTTTAATTCTTTCAACGCTGAGTGTAACTGTTCCTTTATGAGTAAACTTAGCTGCATTACTGAGCAAATTAAACAAAATTTGAGTAAACTTAATTTGATCGGAATACAATTCGCCAATATTATTATGACACTCCACATTCAGGCGATTAGTGTTTCGCAAAAATAGCGGTTCTACAGTTCTGGCTATATCTTGAACTACCTCCGACACGTCAAAAGTTTCTAATTCAAGTTCCGCGTGACCGGCTTCAATCTTCGACAAGTCCAGAATATCATTAATTAAGGAAAGTAAAAGCTGGCCTGAATGGTGAATTCTCTTCAAATCCAACACAAAATCTTCTTCGCCCAAATCTAAAGCCTCTTCTTGCAGAATCTCGCTGTAACCGATAATCGCATTCAGAGGAGTTCGCAGTTCGTGACTCATGTTAGCCAAAAACTGACTTTTAGCCAAACTAGCTGCTTCTGCGGCTTCCTTGGCTTTGTACATTTCTGCCTCGGCTTGCAAGCGGTAGGTCACGTCGTGAGCCAGCACTAATTCAGCATTTCTGCTATCAAATACCAGAGTATAAGAAGTAATTTCGACATCAATAATTGTTCCGTCTTTTTTCAGGTGCTGCCCCACACCTGCAAACTCAATACCGACATCTACTGGGGAGATATTTTCTAGCAATCTCGGCAGCTCTTGGGGAGGACGAATGTCCGCAACGGTCATGTTGAGAAATTCGTCGCGCGTGTAGCCGTAGTGTTGGACAGCAGCTTGATTGACGGCTATAAATTCCAGAGTTTCTAAATCGTAAACCCACATCGGATGGGGGTTATTTTTAAACAAAAGTCTGTAGCGTTCTTCCGAGGCTCGCAGTTCGGCTTCGGCTTGCTTGCGCTCGGTAATGTCGCGGACAACCGTGCAAATAATCTCGCGGCCGCCGTAGGAAATCACGCTCCCGCTCACTTCTACATCCACGCAGGAACCGTCTCGGCGGCGGTAGAGAACTTCGCCAAGTCTGAATTGTTTGTCCGTCAGCAGCAACTCGATATTGTTGTCAATTAGGTCTTTAGAGTAAGCGATGATATCGTAAATAGTTAGTTGCGAAATCGCATCAGGACTGTAATCGAGCAAGTCTCTAAACGCTGTATTGGCTTCCAAAAGGCGTTTGGTTTGAGCGTCCCATAGGAAAATGCAATCTGTCGCTTGCTCGACTACGGCTCGGTAACGGGCTTTTTCCTCAAGTTGTTCGCTGTCGGCTTGGGCGATCGCACTCAACATTCCGTTGATAGTATGGGCAAGGTCTGACAACTCATCTTCGCCCGTCACCGGTAGTCGCACCGACAGGTCTTGGCTGCTGCTGACGCGGTTCACTGCTTTCGACAAATCGCTCAACCGAGACAGCACCAGACGCTCTAGCAGTAGCAGAGTGCAGCCGACCAACCCAACTCCCGCTAACGCTACAGACCCCAGCAAGTACAGCAAACTAATTTGACCTTGCCGATATATTTCTCTGGGGATATCAACCCGCAATAGCAGCGTAGGTTGGTTGTAAATATCGCGGATCAGAGCGTAACCCGCGATCGACTCTTCGCTTAAAGGACGCACCAAAATCGGTTTTTTTTCCGACAGTTTCTCCCGCATTTGCTGAAAGTCAGCAGGCAAATGAGCCTCATTAACGCTGTGTACGATCAGCGGCAAGCGAGTAATTTTAGAAACCTTCGCAATACCAGCAGCATCCAAATTGCGCCCGAATATCAGCGTACCTCGGATCGGGCCGGTGCTTTTAGTCGTAAGAATTGGCCGGGAAGTAATCAGTATCGGCCCTGACGGCAGCAGCAGGATACCAGCGAGGCTGCTGTTGGGGTTGGGGTGCTGCAACAGCGGGTCACTGAGAGAAATGCGCCGTTTTAATGCTTCTGGAACAGGCGTTAGTTTCAGCTTTTCGCTGTCTAAACCCGTACCGTAAACTATTTTGCCAGAAGTATTGACAAATACGGCTATATTAACTCTTACATTAGCCAGCCCTTCTGGAATTAAATTGGAGGCAATGTATTCTGAGTTGCGGTTTTGGATAAAATCGTAGGTGTCGTCCCAGGCAGACCAGTCGGCAAAGCGCGAGTTGAAGTCATCTGCGGTTTGCCCGAACACGCTGAGCACTCCCTTGACAACCTGGGTGGCTTCTTGTTCCTCTGCTTTTGCAAGGCTGCCCAAGAGGATTCTTGATGAGGCGGCATACAGAATGCCAGTCAGTCCAGCGATGGTAATGCCAATGATCGATAGTGTTTTCCGACGCAGTTTCATCTTGCCATGTGTGTGGTGTCCGTCCGAAATTCTCAACTCAGGAGTAATTTTACTACTGTTTCCTGAACCCTGACCGAAAGCAATTTGCTCCGGGGGCCCCCGATGTATCAGTGGGGTTGCTTTCTTCAATTCTAAATTCTAAAATCGATTGACTGGTGGCGCAGCGCGAGTTTCCTACTTTTCCCACACCTGCTGTTTGTGAGATTCTTTGCAAATACCCAAGATGCGCCGATCGTTCTCGCTGATGGTGGAAATTGGGTAATATTGTTGCAGGTTTACGGAGTAGGGAGAGCGACTGCCGTCGTAACTGTCCACTACTATTAAATTTAACTGAGTTCGATCGCTTGTGCCGTAAAAACAGTAAAAAGCAGACCGAGGCAGGTAAAAAGCGCCGACTACCTTACTCTGCCGCATTTCAAATACAAAATATTCTTGTTTAATTTCATCTGGGTTCCTCGACTGGCCGTAGAGGTAAATGCCATCTGCTAAACCTGTGCTAGCTGTATCTGGCGGAGGATTTGGCGGAGATTGCGAGCTTAAAACGCCGGATTTGATGTCCGAGTCCTGTGATCGGCGTGCGGGGAATGCGATGCTCAAGTTACCGGGCGAGAGAGCAAGCATGATCGCGATCGCTTCTAAACTTCCTGTCAATATCAAATAAATCAAAACCACTCCAGACCCCAAAATTTAAAATACCTGGTTCCAAGCGCCTCTTGTACCAGTTTCACAAAGATTGTAGAGAAACCGGGTATTTAGCTTAATGTTGGCTATTAACTTGAAGGAACGATCGCCCGTCCGATGCCTGAACTTAAATCTAAGATTAGTTTTGATAAATTTTGCGTCCGCCCTGATTGGGCAATCCACCCATCTAATAATACCATTTTAGATTTTAAATTTTATAGTCTTGGACGCATATACTACGATTTTCTGTCCGAAGACAACGTAGTGAAGCAATCTCAAACCCTTGATTTAAGCTCGATAATGCGTAAGTCCTGTTTTAGATTAAAGAATGGAATAATTGGGAATGACCTATTGCCTAATTGTGTGAATCACGCGCTTACAGTTACATTCTTCTTTCAAACGGGTATAAACGTAAAAAAAGTTGAGATTTTGGGAAATCTCAACTTTTTTAGTGACTAACTAGCCAAGTATTCTCGGACTTGAGATTGGCGGCGCCGCAGGTGGGCAAGGGCTTGATGTTCTAGCTGCCGCACCCGTTCCCGGCTGAGATTTAACCGTTCTCCGACTTTCGCCAGAGACATTTCTGTGCCGTCTTCCAAACCGAAGCGCAGAATTATTACATCTCGCTGCTGGGGGGTAAGTTCTGATATCAAAGTATTCAGGTCTTGCCGCAGCAATTCCGAGGTAATGTAGTTGTCGGGAGATGCAGTTTCGTCTTCTAAGAGTTCTTGCAGTTCGGTATCTTGGTTGTCTCCTACCCGCAAGTCCAAAGAAACTGGATGTCTTGCCATCAGCAGGTATTCCCGAATTTGGGACGGGTGCAGTTCCAGGGCGGAGGCAATTTCTGCAGGGGAGGGAGAACGACCCAACTGCTGGGTGAGTTCCCGCTGCACTTTTTTGATTTTGTTGAGTTTTTCGGTGATGTGAATTGGTAATCGAATCGTGCGGGCGTGTTGGGCGATCGCGCGGGTAATTGCTTGCCGAATCCACCAGTAGGCATAAGTAGAAAATTTGTATCCCCGCATCGGGTCAAATTTTTCGACTCCTCGTTCTAAACCAAGGGTGCCTTCTTGAATTAAATCCAAGAATTCCATATTGCGTTTCTGGTATTTTTTGGCGATCGCCACTACTAGCCGCAAATTGGCTTCAATCATCTTTTGCTTTGCCCGCCGCCCTATGTGTAAGATGCGGCTAAGTTCAGGTTCGGTCAACTCCATTTCGGCAGCCCACTCTTGATTCGTCAGATCCCGCTGCCATTCTTTAGCAAGTGCTTGTTTTGCTTCGATTAATTTCATCATTTGCTGCACCTGCTTCCCGAAAACAATTTCTTCTTCTCGGGTTAGCAGGGGTACGCGACCGATCTCGTGCAGATAGGTACGAACCGTATCCGTTGAGGAGTATGGCCGGCTGCCCATGCGATCGGCTTTCACTGTTTTGTTTTTGGGGGTTGTGGTGGACATGGGTGAGTATTGCACTCCTTGTAACAACAGATAAAAAGTTGGTGATACCCTGTCCCACTTTTGCAAGTGGGATAAAGACTGCGACAAAGGGGATGTTTCCCCTCCTGTTTATCGGTGACGATCGGTAGAAGCTTTTTGTTTGGGATTACTTTTGTGCTGGATTTTCCAGTAATCCCCGTCGATTTTCGGTAGATCGCTAGCTTTAACGGCTAGTTCAAGGCGAAGTGAAGCAAGAGTTTAGTTTTCTCAATATTATTCCCAATTTTGAGGATCGTAAAGGGTAAAAACCTCTGTCTTAAGGTCAAGATTCTACATTTTTCCTTAAGGTTTTGAATTCCCTGTTAGTTTTAACTGCCACTCAACTTCACAATACTCATGCAAACAGACTCATGCAATTCGAGGGCTTTGTTTTGCTCTCTGTTCTATCATCGCTTGAAATTTTCTCGCTGCCTAGATGCTGGGATGCGAGATAACCGAACTCGATCGCCGTATTAGATGCGAGTAACTGTTTAAAATATTTATTGACATTTTTATTAAAATATGCTATACGAATTCGGATGCGAGTAAGTAAAGGTCTATAAAAGCTGGCTGTTGGGCATTTAAATTGTAAATTTCAATGCCGTATTCCCCAGCAAGAATCATCTCCCTGTCTCCCCCTCTCCCTGTCTCCCCCTCTCCCTGTCTCCCCCTCTCCCTG
>Ga0163147_10001991_pt1 | contig 29932 bp, 22 predicted proteins | sample OliLakLV19MP6G1_FD_148597 | JGI IMG/M metagenome (GOLD analysis project Ga0163147, IMG submission 148597) | Freshwater microbial mat bacterial communities from Lake Vanda, McMurdo Dry Valleys, Antarctica- Oligotrophic Lake LV.19.MP6.G1 | ecosystem: Environmental > Aquatic > Freshwater > Lake >...
TCAAAACGGCTCACAAAGGACACGATGCTCTCTTTTACAAGCTGTATCATTGTTCTGAACGCGCATAGCAAAACACATCTCAACTTTAAATCACCACTTCGCTATTTTGAATGTTAACTACTGTGCAGACCACCGAGGCGTTCTTCGAGGAGCGCGGCATCGATAGCGGGGTGGAGTGGAGCTACGTCATGCACCACCGACAGACTGATGACCCGCAGTCACCGGGAAGGCATGATCCACACACGCATGTCGTGCTGCCGGGAACGTACGACGACGACGACGGGCTAGGCGAGCGTGTGCCGCTGTATTTCAACCGGAACAAGAACGTTGATCACATCGCCATGCTGCACGACTTGACCGAGCAGAAGGTCGCCGATCAGATGGAACGTTATGTCGGACCCGACTGGGAGCGGCGCTACGACGATCTTGAAGCCGCCCGCGACGCGCAGTTGGCGATCACGGAGCAACCTGCACACGGCACGTTTGAGACAGATGACAATGGTTTCAGCTTTTGGGTGGAAGCGCGGCGCATCGACGAACAGACCAGCGCGGCGGGCTACTACCGGACGGTTGAGGATGGCGAGGTGGAATTTCGCCCCTTGATCAGCGGGCTGAAGCACGACGAGGCAGAACTACTGGCGAGACTCTTGCACAGTGAGATCGGCGGAGATTTCACGGTGCTGCGTCAGCTTGCGGATGGCATCAACGACATGAACATGATGGAGAGGGAAGCCTTCTTCGCTGACGTGCGGCGTTTGGATTTCTCACTGCCGAATCGAGAACCGGACTTGGATATCGACATCGATTTTTAGCCGACATGCACACAGGGGAAGGAAACGCTCTCGTTTGGCGACCAGCGCGCTTCAAACCCCTGTGTATTATCCGAAGGAATTAAAATGAGTATCGCACAAACTGACGCCTCCGGCAATAAGCCAGAGTGGCGTGATTTTCTCCGCGCCTTATACAACGGCGCGCCGGACGACCTATATTTTGAACTGCGCTGCATCCATCCGACGACCGGGGATGCCCGCTCGTTTTGGAGCAAAGTCGGAGATAAGCGCACGCTGACCAATGCGCTCAACCGGGCAACCGCATTGAACCGCGAGAGCGACTATGGGCTGTACTTCGCGCCGTGCTTACGCGCGCAAAAGCAGGGCAAAGCCGAAGCGGCGACGCTGCTGCCTGCTTTGTGGGTTGATCTCGACTGCGACAATGAACCAGCGCGACGAACGGCGGTGCTGGATAAATTGCACACGTTCAACCCGTTGCCATCCACGATCATCGACAGCGGCGGCGGACTGCACGCTTATTGGTTGCTTGCCGAACCGGTAACGCTCGATGAGGACAACCGCAAGCAGGCAGCGGGTATGCTGCGCGGCTTGTTCAGCGCGCTCGGCGGCGATCCGCAGTATGTCAAGTCGGTCGCTTCCGTCATGAGAATGCCGGGAAGCATAAACACAAAACCTGAGCGGGGAGGTGTGGTGGTCACACTTATCGAACTACACCCGGATCGGCGCTATCCACTCAGCGATTTCGCTTGGTTGGAGAGTCAGCCGCAGGCCGTGCGGATCGGCAGCTTGAATGTGATCACACTCAATGGGAACGGACATCACCCGCTGCCCGAGCGCACTGAGGAGTATCTCGTAGCGGGCGCGCCGGAGGGCAGCCGCAACGCGGAACTGTTCAATGCAGCTTGCCAACTGCGCGACGCGGGCTTCAGCCAGTCCGAGGCGGAAAGGCAGCTTGTGCAGCGATATGTGGCTGATGGATGTAGCGAACGGGAGGCACAGGCGACGATCCGCAGTGCTTACAGCCGCCCACCGCGCGATCCTATTCCGACTCCGCGTGATCAGGTTGACCAACTCGTCAACCGCTATCAGCCTGATACGACACCGGAACGTCCGACCGCCTCCCAGATTGCCGAAACCGTCCGCGCTTGTTCGACGCTCGACCCGGTAGAGTGGGCAGAGGTGCGCCAGCGCCTCAAAACCATCTGCGGCGATGGCTTGAAGGTCGCTGATTTGGATCGACTGTACCGGGAGGCGCGGCGCGACCGTGAGCGCACGACCATACCACAGACGGACAGCAGCGAACGTTACGTCGAGCGTGACGGTGGCATGGTCTACGAGAAGGAAACCGAACGCGGCGTGACGCGGTATATCGTTTCCGATTGGACAGGGCGCGTGCTGGAATGGATGATGCAGGTCGATGACGATGGGCAGATTGACCGACAAATGCGCTTGAAACTCATGAACAGCGCCTACTCCACGACTATCGACGTGCCCGACGAACTGTTTGGTGATCCGAATGCGTTGGCGAGGTTCATTGCAGGGAAGGCAGGCGGTGTATTCTCGCCCCGCGCCGGGATGCACAAGCACCTTGCGCCTGCGATTTTGAAGTTGTCGGGGGAAGTGCCACGTCGTCAAACCTATCGTTTCATGGGCTGGACAACCCTCAACGATCATGTGGCGTTTGTCACGCCCGGTGTGACGGTCATTAGCGAGGGGGTGTTGAGCAGCCCACCAGAGGTGGCGCTAGAGAGCCGTTTACGAGATTACGGTTTGAAGGAAGCCGCATGGGAGGATGGACTGAAGGCGTTTCATGCCGCTGTTGCCGTATTTCCGAAAGCACTGGCATCGACTCTGATCGCCTTTTCGCTACTCCCGGTTGTGCAGCGTTTCTTCCCGACCGCCGCACCCAAGCCCGCCCTGCACCTCGTTGGTACGACCGGCAGCGGCAAGAGTGAGATCGCCGCGCTGATGACCAGCTTCTATGGACAGTTCAGCCGTGACACACCGCCCGCGCAGTGGGGCGATACAGTGAACACGGTCGAGGCACTCGGTTACACACTAGCAGATGCACTCTACTGGGTGGACGACTACAAGACCTGCTACGCCGACGAGCGTACCTTCACCCGCTTTCTGCAAAGCTACTCACGTGGGATGGGGCGCGGACGCTTGACCCGTGAGGCGAAGCTGCGGCAAGACCGTCCGTGTCGCGGACTGCTGCTCTCCACGGGTGAGACGACTATCGAGGGTGAAGCCTCGATCCTGTCACGTATGCTGGTCTTGGAAGTGCCACCGTGGGAAAAGCGTGATCCTGGCGGCGTAAAGCTCAGGCAAGCGGAGGCGCTGCGCGTGCATCTGTCCGCATTTACAGGAGCATTCGTGCAGTGGATTGCCCGACAAGCGGACGCAGGAACCTTCATGCCGGACCTTGCGAAACGCTACGAGAGCAACTCGGCGGGCTACCGTGATCATCTGCAAGCGAAGCTCGGACGGCAGGCGAACACGGGGCGCATGGTCAACAATTGGGCGGTGCTGATCAGCGTGTACCAACTGCTGCGCGATTTTCTCAGTGAGCGCGATGCGGGCGACGGCTTACCCCTATGGCAGGATGCTATCGTCGAGACAGTCAAGGCGGTGCAGCAGGAGCGTGCCGGGCGCGTGTTTCTCGATAAGCTGACACAGCTTGTCGCCAGTGGGCGCGTGATGTTCGCCAGCAGTATGCAGCACCCGGAAGAACCACGACCGGGCGTGACGATCATCGGTTATATGGACGAGCCGCATGTCCTGCTGCTACCGGATATTGCGTTTCAGGAAGTGGCACGCGGCGGTTCGATGAAATTCAGCGCGACCGACATCGGCAAGCAGTTACGCGAGGATGGCTGGCTGATCCCCGGCGTGAACAATCTGACGGTGCAGCGCCGCGTGCGGGGACTGCCGACGCGCTTCTGGCAGTTGAAAGCCGATTTCCTGACCTGTGACGATTGTGACGCTGTGACAGGCTAACCACATTTAGAACGTGAGAATCCGCATAAAGGAGACTGTGACAGTTGTGACACTGTGACAGTCTCTTTTGATTCTTGGAGAGCGCCTGTCACAGCTTGTAACAGGTGTAACAGCTTCAAAAGCATCATTTTCATTTGAAACGCAAAAGATCACGGGGGTATCAGCGCACTCACCAAATGGGCTGATGGCGATCTGTGACAGCTGTGACACTGTGACAGTCTCCACATGGAGTTTCCTCGCACTACCGCCGCGCGGCGAGAATACGACGCGAGGGAACCCACCGTCCAGCACCAGCGGGCGGTACGGTCGCCGCAGGCGCGGTTAGTCCCATTTTGCGGCGCGTGCTGGCAAAACGGGACTACCGAACCATCCGCTTTCCCAAGTGGATGCTGGACGATGCCCCCTTCTGCGTCGTGGATGCGCGGGGAGCGGTAGCGCTCAACGCGCTGGACGGACTCCAGCATGTGTGGGAGTTGTCATCATGTCTGATTTGAAGCATTCGTTTGATATTCGTCCTTTTCCCCGTGTTGCTCACTATGCTACCGGATGGGCGGGAAGCCGCACGTTCGATGAGATTTACGCCGATCTCACACCCAACCTCAATCGCTTGCTGCGCTATTATGGTAACGCCGACATCGACATTCCTGATCTGGTCGCCCATGCTTTCATGCGTTTATGGATGGACTTGAGTGCCGACACAACCTTATTGGCAGGTGTAGACAAGGGCGGTGCGCTGAAGCTGCTGCTTAATCGCGCTAATCCACAGATTTTCCGCAAAGTGTATCGTCACGAGGTCTACCTGGATGATCTTGCCACACGGAGCGGTGACCCGGATGAGTTCGTGATCGATGGGTTGGATCACGGGCAGCGCACACGCTATGCGGAGTTTGCCGAAGCGATTGATCTGCGGCTCGACATCGAACGTGCCATCGGTGAGACGGCCGAGAAGTACATTGACAGCTTGCCTCACCTTGCAGCATTGTATTACATCACGACCGAGGTCGGGCCGGATGACGCAGCCGCCATCGCAGGCAAGGGCGGCACGAAGAAATGCTGGTGGCTGACGAGCGTCGTCAAGCCGCTGCGAAGCGAACTCTGCGAGAAGTTGGAGTTGTTCGCGCCGACTAAACCGACATGGCAAGATCGCTACCGTGCGGGGATCGAAGCGCCGCTACTGCGCCTAGTTGATCGCTACGACGCGGAAGGCAATCTGCGGATGGTGGCAACGCTTCAAAGCATGGCGGCTTACGAGAGCTGCAAAAAGCTGATGCAGCGTCTGCAGCTGCCGAAAAGTCACGTTCAATATTTGCGTCTGGTTGCTCACCGTGAACTGAACAAGATATATCGCTGTGCAGCGTGACTGTACCGTCTTGGCTGGGACGTTAAACCAGCCAGCTTTTATTTTGCGAGCCGGTTGTTAAGGGTCCGATTTCAGCTTAACTTCAAATATGTTCTGTGAACGATAGAAACACACATTAAATTCAAGGAAGAAGTTCATTTGCCCGAAAATCATGGGAGCATTTTCAGCTTGTGTCCAAGCGAAAACCAACCGCGCGTCCGCTTCTCCCGTGATCTGTGGGTGTGATGCCATGACCATCAACGCCCGTGCCTCAAACTGTCCTAAGCTGCCGACCAGCGACACCGGAACGGTTTGATCCTCCCATACCGCGCCAAGAGCCAAGCCGACACTGTAAGGCAGGACGCTGACCGCCGCGCCGGTATCCAGCAGTCCCGTCACCTCGACCGAACGACCGCCAAGCGACAAAAGCATGGGCAAGCGCGGCATCAAGCTCGTGGGCAGGTTATTTGCAGCGACATACGGGAAATGTGCCACTACTGATCCTCTTTCGTTGAGGCTTCGAGGAATTCTGAGAGAACCTGCGCGGCGGCTTCATTGCCGTAGGGCGTAAGGAGTTCATAGGTTGCGCCGGGCATGAGCAGGGCATCTTCTTCCACCGCCAATTCCGTGACCAAGACCTGCATGGCGCGCAGTTTATCCGAACGATTGAGCTTCCGCAGCTCGTGAATGAGATTCTCTGACAGCATCTACCCCACCTTGGCTAACTGACTAACTCATTCCAATTTTACTACAAACCGGCACAACGTTATCGTTCACGCGAACGAGACGCAGTATAATCGCATTAATAAGTTGCTGCCCCGGTCATTTTTGAGGAAGTCATTCTTGCCGAGCCACGACAATACACTCGACTTTGCTGCTTCTCCGCTGGCGGTGCGTGCCGTTGCCGAAGCGGTTCGCCTGAGCTTCGGGCATCTGTTCAACCCGGCGTTTGCAACCGAGATTTCGGCGATTGAGCCGCTGCCGCACCAGCGGATCGCCGTGTATGACAAGATGCTGCCGCAAACACGGCTGCGCTTCCTGCTGGCGGACGATGCAGGCGCGGGCAAGACGATCATGTCGGGGCTATATATACGCGAGATGTTGAGCCGACGATTGATAAACCGCGTGCTGATTGTGCCGCCCGCCGGGTTGGTGGGGAACTGGCAGCGCGAAATGACAAAGCTGTTCAACCTATCGTTTCGTGTCATCCGAGGGCAGGATGCACGCCGAAAGAACCCGTTCGCGCAGCCTGACAGCGACCTCGTGATTGTCAGCGTAGATACGCTCTCCAGTGACCGCGTGTTTGGACGACTGAAAGAAGCAGCGACCACGCCCTACGATCTGGTCATCTTCGACGAGGCGCATAAGCTGGCAGCCAACCGCGACGCTGATTTCACGGTACGGCGTACGGAGCGGTACAAGCTTGCAGAGGCGTTGATTGGCGCGTCGAGCAACGGCATTGCGCTTGATTGGAGCGTGCGTCACCTTTTGCTGCTCACAGCGACACCGCACATGGGACGTGAATACCCATACTATGCGCTTTGGCGGCTGCTTGAACCGGAAATCCTCTCCACTCCTGAAGCGTTCGACGCATACCCACCCGCCGCTCGCCAGCATCACTTCATACGGCGGACAAAAGAGGAGATGGTGCGATTCGACGGCACGCCGATTTACCCGAAGCGTGTCAGCGACACGTTGAGCTATGACCTGACGCAGGGCGAAATCAGCGAACAAACCCTGTATGACCAAACGACCGAATACATCCGCTTCTACTACAACCGCGCGCGGATGCTCAACCGCTCTGCTGCACGGTTAGCGATGAGCGTGTTCCAGCGCCGCCTTGCCAGTTCGACCTACGCATTGCTGCAATCATTTGAGCGGCGCATTAAAAAGCTGGAAGGACTTATTGCGGATGTGGAAGCAGGCAGGATCGATCTGAAAGCATTTGCGCCGACAGTTGAATACACGCTTGATGAGCGCACCGCCGATGAAGACGCGACTGATACTAGTGAAGACGACGAAGAAAAAGTGCTGCGCGGCGTGGTTGCCGTGTCGCTGGCAGAACTCGAAACCGAGCGGCTGCGCGTGCAAGACCTGCTGACTCTGGCAGGGCAGGTACACAATCAGGGTGACGAGTCCAAGCTGCAAAGGCTGTTGGATATCATCCGCGACCCGAATTACCGCGATGAGAAGCTGATCATCTTCACCGAACACCGCGATACGCTCAACTTTATCGTGCGGCGGCTGGAAGGGATGGGCTTCACGGGCGATATCGCACGGCTGCATGGCGGAATGGACTACCCGGAACGCGATCAACAGGTCGAGCTATTCCGCAAGCCGTTCAGCGAAGGCGGTGCGAAATATCTAGTTGCGACCGACGCCGCCGGTGAAGGCATCAACTTGCAGTTTTGCTGGCTGATGGTCAACTACGACATCCCGTGGAACCCGGCGCGCCTCGAACAGCGCATGGGACGCATCCACCGCTACGGGCAGCAGCACGACCCGGTGATCATTATGAACCTTGTTGCGGGCAAAACACGCGAGGGGCGCGTGCTGAAAACGCTGCTCGACAAGCTTAAGAAAATCCGCGAGGAACTGGGATCGGACAAGGTATTCGACGTGGTGGGGCGATTATTCGAGGGCAAGTCGATCCGCGAATATATGGAAGAAGTACTGACCGCAAGCGAAGCAGAGGCACAGCGCGCGGTTGATCAACTGATTACGCCGGAAGCTGTACAAGCGATAGAGCGCGAAGAACTTGCGCTGTACGGCGAGGGCGGAGATGTGCGGTCGATGCTGCCCGAAGTGAACGCCGAACGCCAGCGCACGGAAATGCTGCGCCTGCTGCCCGGTTATGTGCGCCGCTTCATCGAAGAAGCCGCGCCGCTCATCGGTGTGACCGTAGAGGGCGATCTGGATCGAATGCGCCCCGGCGTACCGGAGTTCGAGAACTTTCGTGCCGAAGTGATCGACCAACTGAGCGACGAGGCACAGCGCGGCGGTGTGTTCATTGACCCGACTGCTGATGCGCCGTACCTGTTCCATATGGCACAGGTGCAGATCGTCCGGCGCGCCGACCCGGATGTGCAGCCGCTCAACTGTGAGGAAGTGATCGAAACGCGACTCATCGGGCTGCGCCAAACCCCCGACGGACAGATCAGCGAAACGCCCGTTGAAGCTCTGCTGCTGCTGCGCGGCGGCGGGCATTCGGCGGCGAGTCTGCCGTTGGTGACACGCGGCGCGGATTTCCTCGCTCGTGCGGGAGATTACACCGAAAACACGCTTGGAGCAGCACTGATCACCCATCACCGCGAGACGCTTGAAGCCACAATCATAGAGCGCGAACGCTTCATCCGGCAGGGTTTTCAATATGAGGAAAGCGAACTGGCGACCGTCCGCACGCGCATCCGGGAGAAGGCGAACGCGGGCAACAAAGCCGCCAAAGCCGAACTTGACCGCATCCGAATGCGCCAGCGGCAGCTTGCCGAGCGCCGAGACGCTGCCGTGCGTGTTCTGCACCGCGAACCCGAATTGATCGCGCTCGACTCGGTGACTTTCATCGCACACGCTCTGGTCATGCCGTCCAGTGACCCGGAAGACCGACGCCGCTACGATGCCGAAGTTGAAGCCGCCGCCATGCGAATCACTCGCGCCTATGAAGAAGCACGCGGCGCGCTTGTGTACGATGTGTCAACTCCCGAAGGGGCGCGGATGGCGGGACTGCTCGATTACCCGGGCTTTGACCTGCTGGCACGCTACCCGGACGGCACATCGCGCAATATCGAGGTGAAGGGACGGGCGCTGATCGGGGACATTGAACTCTCGGAAAATGAATGGGCAAAAGCCTGCAATCTGCGTGCTGAGTATTGGCTGTATGCCGTATTCAACTGTGCGACCGCATCGCCGCAGCTTAAGCGGGTACGCGACCCATTCGGTAAACTGGTTGCTCGCAGCCGGGGTGTTCGCATTGATGACAAAGCTGTATTCGCTCACGCAGAAAGCCATGAATGACCATGCAGATCACCCTTGAACTCACCGATCCCCGCGTCATTGACCTGATCGCATCCCTTCCCGAAGCGGATCAAAGCGCGTATGTTGAACGCTGTATCCTGTTGAGTGATACCGTCATGCGCTATGCACAAGTGACCACCAGCGAAGCGAATTTACAGCAGTATTTTCAGCCGACCCTCAACGGACTAGACGGCGCAATTCGCACGCTCACTCAGCTTCATATGACCTATGACGGCGTATTCGGAACGCAGTATCAAACGTTGGAACGGATTATTCCCGCGATGGCGGCATCCGCTACACATGGAGCCATCACGAACGAGGCGGTATTCCAGTCCCTGTGTGAGAGCTTCCGCGATGACGCGGCGCTTGATGTATCGGGCAAAGCCAAATACACCGACCTGTGTTTTACGCCCGCAGGCTGCGGTACTCCAGTCTTGATCGAACTGAAGGACTACACCAATGATGTGCCATCCGGTGAGGTCGATAAATTCTGGCGCGATCTTGATATGCGCGGTGCGAAGGTCGGCGTATTCGTTTCGATGCAGACCCGTATTCAAACCCTGACGAGCGATTTTACCATCCAGACGCGCGGTGGGCAGCTTGGCGTATTCATCGTCAACAGTGAGTTCGGGCATCGCGGTTATCTCCTCGCATATGCCCTGGCGCGGCGGCTGATGCTGGCGCTGGAAGACCGCGCCCACGCGCCCGACATGGATAAACTTGGCTTTATGGCAAAGGTGCTAAATCGGCATTTGCGGCAGGTGGGCGACGAGATGAAAACACTCGGCGGGATGAAAGACGACCTAGAGAAAGCCCACACCGACTTTAGCGGGAAGTTGACCCGTATTACTGGTAAAATGGACGGTTTACGCCAGCGTGTACAAAATATTGTCGAAGACACCCTGCGCGATTTTGCAGAAGAACTTCCTGAAACAAGCAGTTAGGACACACCTATGACCAACCGCCGCCTGATAGAAGTGGCGTTTCCCATAAAGCAGGCTTCGATAGACAGCGTGCATGAAAAGAACGTGCGGCAGGGCAATATTTCGACGCTGCATATCTGGCCCGCACGCCGACCGCTGGCAGCCTCCCGCGCCGCGCTGATCGCCACGCTGCTGCCCGACCTCGGCACAAAAGAGGAACGCGACCGCCTGCTGCTCAAACTGGGCGGAAAAGTCGTCATTAAAACAAAGAAGGATGGTGATGACACGAAAGTTGTGGAGGAAACTGAAGGCGGTATTTTACATTGGGGAAACGAAAGCAGTCCTGATGTCGACTATTTTCGACAATTGATCCGCAAATCATATGGGGGACGCTCCCCTCGTGTTCTCGATCCATTTTCAGGCGGTGGCTCGATTCCATTGGAAGCAATGCGACTGGGTTGTGAAGTGACCGCCAACGATCTGAACCCGGTCGCATGGTTCATCCTCAAATGTACGCTCGAATACCCACAGCGTTTAACAGAAATAAAACGACCGCTCCCTTTATTTGCGTTAGAAAATCCAGCTTTTATGGCTGCTCACCTAAAAGGTGCATATGATCTGAAAGGTAAGAAGCTTGAAAAGGCACTTCAAGCGGTACAGTTAGGGATGTTTCCGCCAGAAGACGCCAAACTTGCTTGGCATGTACGCGCATGGAGTACATGGGTATTCGAACAAGCCCGAAAAGATCTTGAACCTCTTTACCCTATAGTTGATGAAAAAACTTCATTAGCATACCTTTGGGCGCGAACTGTCCGCTGCAAAAACTGTAGAGCCGAAATACCTTTACTGAAAACTCGCTGGTTGTGCAAAAGGCAGAATAAGCGTGTCCTTCTAACAACGACACCAAATGAAACACGAACTGGAGTCATATTCGGTATCCAGAACGATGTTCCAGAAAGAGGGGGCAATACCGCTCAAAGAACTGCACATGATAAAGTTTTGGGTAGCGGGACAATGACAAAATCAGGCGTAACATGCCCTTGCTGCAACCATGTCATGAATTCAGAATACATTCGTTACGAAGCTATGAACCTGCGATTCAGCGCTGTCATGACAGCAGTTGTTGTAGACGGTAAGGAGACTAAAGAATATCGATTGCCTACGGACAATGAGCTTATATTAGAGGCAGAAGCAGAAAAACTTCTTCTCGAAATCTACGCGGATATACCTTTTGGTATTCCAAACGAACAGACACCAATCGGAGCAAGTCGAAAAGGCGGAGGATCAGCATTTAACCTACGTCCTTATGGAATATATCAATGGCATCAAATGTTTACCCAGAGGCAATTGGCATTTATGGGGACATTGGTGCGTTACACACGTAACTTGCATGATCCAATGGAACAAGAAGGATATCCGCCCGAATGGATTGAAGCTGTAATTGCATACATTGCGTGTGGCATAAGCAAAATTTTGGACTACGGGAACACCAGTTGTTCTTGGAGCATATCGAATGAGCAAATTACACACCTATTCAATCGATTTGCTCTTCCAATTAAATGGGATTATGTAGAAACATCTCCGTTTGGCGGTGCTTCTGGGAGTTACGACTCGCTTTTTGCATCATTGGTACGAGCGATTGAAACTTTAACCGTAATTCCGAGTGATTTAGTCCAGCCTCGGATTGAGCTTTCATCAGCAATTGATGTTAAGGCTCAAGACATTGATGTTATCGTCACCGATCCTCCGTATTATGATGCGATTCCTTACGCTGATACGATGGACTTCTTCTACGTATGGTTGCGGCGTGTCCTTTGGGGCTTAAATGAAACCTACAATCGAGCGTTTGCGAACGATCTAACCCCTAAATGGGATCACGATACCAATAACGGTGAACTCATTGATGATGCAGGACGTTTCGGCGGCGATCATGTCGTATCAAAACAAACCTATGAAGATGGGATGTATCGGGCATTTGCGCGAGCACATGAAGTATTGAGTCCAGATGGGCGAATTGTCATAGTCTTTGGTCATAAAGCTCCTGATGCGTGGGAGACGCTTGTTTCGGCAGTAATCCGTGCTGGTTTTGTAGTTGATGGAAGCTGGCCCATCAGAACAGAACGTGAAGCGCGAACGCGTGCGTTGTCCTCGGCGGCGCTGTCGTCGTCGGTGTGGCTGGTCTGTCGCAAGCGACCGGAAACCGCCCGCCCCGGTTGGGATCACCGCGTGCTGGAAGCCATGCGTGCTAACATCACCGTGCGCCTGCGCGATTACTGGGACGCGGGTATTCGCGGTCCCGACTTCGTGTGGGCGGCAACCGGTCCCGCTATGGAAGCCTACAGTCAGCACCCAGTCGTCAAGAAAGCGGACGAACCTGGCGCGGTCATGGGCGTGGAGGAGTTCCTCGGTCATGTGCGGCGCATGGTGGTCGATTTCATGGTCGGGCAGGTCTTATCGCGTGAGGGCGGCGAAACGACTGGGCTGGACGATGTGACCACCTACTATCTGCTGCACCGCAAAGACTTCGGCATGGGTGATGCGCCCGCCAGCGCGTGCATCCTCTATGCGCTCTCCTGTGGGCTGACCGACCGCGCACTGAGCGATCAATACGACATTCTCAACCGGGGCAGCGCACCCGTTGAAGCAGAAATTACTGATGAAGACGATGAGGACAGCGGCGAAGCGGATGAGAGCAGCGAAGGTGGGGGCAGCGGCAGCACCGTGCGGCTTCAAGCATGGGGGCAGCGTGTCAAGCGGAAGACGCTCGGCTACGAAGCGCCCGGCGGTCGTCCCGCCCCGCTCATCGATCAGGCACATCGACTACTGGCGCTGTGGAAAGTCGGCGATGTGGTCAAAGTCGATCAGTTCCTTGACGAAAAGGGACTGCGAAGAAGCGGCGTGTTTTCGCAGCTTTTACAGGCGCTCATCGAACTGGCATCGGGCGAAGAACGCGCCCTGCTCGAAAGCATTAGTAATCATTTCGTCGCGCGCGGCGCATCGCCGTCAGCAGTCACGACGCCCATGTTCAGTAAAACCGACGACTAGGAGACAGTATGGCAGCAAAACTTCCCTGGACACCCTGGCATCAGGTCGTCCACCTGCGTGATGATGTGCGGTCGGGCGAACTCTCGCTGGCGACCTTCGCCGCTGACCTATACGACGTGTCGATGGGGCGCGCCCGTCCCGTCTATCAAGACCCGTCGGAGTTTTTCGCGCTCACCTACCCCACCTACAATCTGCGCGAACTGGCGAAAGATGTCATCGGGCGGCTGATAGGGCGTAACGACAAAACCGTCCGCCAGTTGGAACTCACCTACGGCGGCGGCAAAACACACACCCTGATCACGCTCTATCATCTGGTGAGCGATCCGAAGGCGTTGCCTGATCTGCCCGCTGTGGACGAATTCATCAATCACATTGGCGGGTTGCCCCCAACGGCACGCACGGCGGTGCTGGCGTTCGATAAGCTCGACGTGGAAAAAGGGATGGAAGTTCGTGCGCCTGATGGATTACGGCGACGGCTGCGTCATCCCTGGAGCGTGATGGCGTGGCAGATCGCCGGGGAAGCTGGGCTGCGTTTGCTCCATCCACACGATGAAGATGACGAACGTGAGAGCGCTCCGGCGCAGCCGCTGTTGGAGGAACTGCTCTCGCTGCCCGCGCGCGATGGCTTGGCAACGCTTGTCCTGATCGACGAAGTGCTGATGTATGCCCGCGAGAAAGTGCGGCTCGATCCGTCATGGGCGGACAGTTTACTCAACTTCTTCCAGTATCTCACACAGGCGGCGGTCAAAGTGGAACGCTGCGCTATCGTCGCCTCACTGCTGGCGACCGATCCGCGCAAGAGCGATTCGGTGGGCAAAGAACTAATCCGCGATATGTACGCCATCTTCCGCCGTGAGCGCGAAGAAGGCGTACAGCCGGTGATGAAAGACGACGTGGCAGAAGTCTTGCGCCGCCGCTTCTTCACCACTGACTCGATCCGCGACCGCGAGGCTTTCCGCCCACATGTCGTCGCCGCACTACAGGGGATCAGAGCGTTGGATGAAGGCACGGTCAAGGATGGGAGTGCCGCCGAGGGTCGCTATCTAAGAAGCTATCCCTTCCATCCCGATTTGACCGAAGTGTTCTACACCAAATGGACACAGCTCGAAGGCTTTCAGCGCACGCGCGGTATTCTACGCACGTTCGCGCTGGCATTGCGTGATGCTGAGATGTGGGATACCTCGCCTTTGGTAAGTGCGAATGTCTTTTTGAGCGGTGCAGGGCACGATGGCATCTCCGAAGCTGCCCGTGAACTGACGGGCATCGCCGCCGCCGAAGAATACGAAGGCAAGCGGCAGGAGTGGTCAGCCATCTTGCAGGGCGAACTCGCCAAAGCGCGCGACGTACAGGAAGAAATGCCCGGTTTGCGCTTCCGCGAGATGGAAGCGGCAGTCATAGCGACGTTCTTGCATTCGCAGCCGATCAACCAGCGCGCATTGACGCGTGACCTTGTGGTGCTGCTCGGTCACACCCGCCCCGACCGAATCGAACTGGAAAAGGCGATGCGCCGCTGGACGGAAGTCTCGTGGTTCCTCGACGAGTCCGCCATCAATGAGGCAGATGTTCGCGCCGATGGTGGCAAGAGCCTGCCCAAAGCGTGGCGGCTCGGCTCGAAGCCCAATTTGCGCCAGATGCACTTCGATGCGATGGAGCGCGTCTCGCTCGATCTGGTCGATGCCCGTCTTAACGCCGAGATCGACAAGACAGCCGCCCTTACAGCTGGAGCTTCTGCCGTTGGTGCGAAAACGCATAAGCTACCATCCAAGCCAAGCGATATCGAAGATGACGGTGAATTCCATTATGCGGTGCTAGGCATCCGTGCCGCATCGGATTCGGGCAAACCATCATCCGAAGCACGCCGCTTTATCGACGAAAAGACGGGAGCGGATAGCCCGCGCGTCAACCGCAATGCGATTGTCCTCGCCGTCCCGTCGATTGACGGACTGGATGCCGCGCGACGGATTGTTCGCGCCTATCTTGGTTGGGAGGAAGTCCGCGCCCAATTGAAGGGGCAGGATGTAGACCCGATCCGCTCACAAATGTTGGAAAGCTATCTGGACGCGGCACGTAAGCAAATTCCTGATGCCATCCGCCAGATGTATTCGATGATCGTCACCGTATCGCAGAACAACGATGTGCAGGCGTTTAAGATTGTGGTGACGAGCGAGGCGCTGTTCAATATCGTCAAGGCGGATAAGCGGGCGCGTATTCAGGAAACTGCCATCACCGCTGATGCGCTCCTGCCGGGTGGCCCGTATGATCTGTGGCGCGATGATGAGACGGTGCGCCGCGTGAAAGACTTGGTCGGCGCGTTTGCGGAAGTCCCGCGTTTGCCCAAGATGCTCAAGCGTCAGGCGATCCTCGATACGCTCGTGGATGGGTGCGTGCGCGGCATCTTCGTGCTGCGTCTGCGCCGCCCGGATGGATCGATTCGCACATTCTGGGCTTCCCCACCGGATGAAGTTGCGCTGAAGGATACCGGGTTAGAAGTGGTGCTGCCCGAAACAGCCGAACTGACGAGTATCAACACGACTCTGCTTGAACCGAACAAGCTCCCCGGTTTGTGGTCAGGCGGTGTGGTCACGCTCGGCGCAGTCGTGGAGTATTTCAACGGTCGGAAAGTCGTCATGCTTCCGCAGGATGGCTATGAAGAACCGTTTCACATTCCCTTTGCGCCGCGTGAAGTGGTGGAAAAGGCGGTCAAGTCAGCAGTCGAGGAAGGTCGGCTGTGGCTGACTGTCGGACATGCCAGCATCCTCGAAGAAGCAATTCCCGATGGGCTTCTGACCCATGCTGCGGAGCTGCGCCCACTCCCTCCATCGATTGGTGTACACGAGGTTTTGCCCGACGTTCTGCCTGCTGCATGGAACGGCGCATCCCAGACGACTGCCCGTGCCATCGCCGATGCGCTCTCTGCTCAATTCGGTGTGTCACTGCCGTGGCGGCGCGTGCAAGATGCGATTGACGGTGCTATCCGCGCTCGCATGGTTGAAGTAAGTGCAGGCAAGTGGCCGTGTGAATTCGCCAACGCGCACGAACTGATCGTCAAGACACCTGATGCACAGCCAGATGTTCCCTACCGCCCTGATCCTCGCTCACGTCCCGGTATCCGTGTCGCGGAGGCGCAGCTCACGCCGGGACAGATTCAGGAACTCGCGGATCAGATCGGCAAACTCACAAAAGCCGCCGTCGGTCATGATCTGCGGTTCAGTCTGCGCGTGGAACTACACGGTAAGGATGTTCCGGCAGATGTGGTAGAGAAGGTGAGCAAGGTTCTCAACGAAATCAATGAAGCGATGACACTGCGCTGAGAGATTAGCGTAGCGGAACGAATCTACTTTATCCCTTCATTCCGATTGAAAGTTATGTTCTTTTTGCCTATCACATAGAACTGATTCAACCTTTTGCTGCAAAGAGGTGACGCAGATTAATGAGCGCAAAAGCGAGATGATGTGCAGCGAGAAAGTTGGCATCTTTGCGATCAAACCGGAGGAGCAGCGCCCGAAACTTGTCTATCCAAGCGAAACTGCGTTCACTGGTGAAGCGCTGCTTGTAAATCGCAGCATTGAATAAGCGTTTACGCCCTCGTTTGGCGGATTTCCGGTTACGTTTGTTCTGGCAAATGTTAGGAATGATGTGGTGATTGAAACAGACTTTGCGCGCCTCAAGGGTATCAAAGGCACTGTCAGCGTTGAAGTAAGTGCAGACCATCGTCAATCCGAGGCGCTTCATCCCCTTGAAAGCGGCTTGCAGGTGAGGTTTGAGGTCGAAAGCATCATGATGGTTGCCCGCCACAATCCCGGTCGAAGCCACCACATACCCTTGCGTGTCGGTAATGGGCAGGATATTGGAGGTTTTCGCACGTTTTCGGTGCTGATAGGCAACACTTTCGCCTCCTTTTTTCGCCAGCGCATGACTGCCATCCAGATTCAAGTGTCCCAAATCAAGGTCTTCCCGAATGGTCTTGATACTTTGCTCCCAGACCCGTTGGAGACTGCCATCCCCACTCCATTTCTGGAAGTGATAATAGACCGCTTGCCAACTAATCTCTTTTTTTCGGCGTCTTTGACCGAAAGTGCAATCGGCAACTGCGCCCACTGACAACCAGTGTGCAAGTGATAGAGGATATAATTGAAGACTTTAACGAGCGCGATTTGGCAGATGTAGCCCCGTTTGGTGGTCGTCAGCACAGGTCGGATATGCAGATCGAATTGCTCTTCGGTTACACTGGTAGGGATAGTGCTCATTGGAATCCACCTTTGGCGAGGTTTTTCTCTCATGATGCACTATCATCCCTTCTCAATCAAATAGTTTGAATCACTTCATAGATTGAATCGTCGGGAGTTTCCATCGTAGCCATCGGTTTTCGCTGTGTTGATTTGCCAATATGCATCAGGATCAAAAGACTGTAGTCTTTCGCGTTAAAATCAGGAGGCATAATGTACAAAGTTATTGGGTTTCCACTTTTCTTCTTGCTGCTGTTCTCCTTCAGCGGCACCGTGATGTCTCAAAACGATCCTTGTTTACCAGAAGCAGTTCTCTCATCTTTTTCGGCTGCTGCGTTATCTAGAGAGTTAGAAAACTGGGTGCAGAGGTATCAAGACAGCGACTGTTCTACTTCTGTGAAATCTGGTGTTCGTGTACTTGCCCAAGGATTTGGCCTCATTACGCGAACCTCAGTTGCGGGTTCTGATGCTGAGATGAGACAGTGGGCATCTGATGCGAGAGCTACGAGTCAATATGGGATCGACCGTTTTAGCGCGCTTCAAGCCACTGGCGCTCCAAATACGCCGCAATGTGGAGATAGAGCTACTGCATGGGCTTCTCGAAGCTCACGTGGACAAGATCAATTGACCGTATTTTTTGATCGTGCAGTTTCCCCTACGGAGATCAACATTCATCAGACGTTTACTCCAGGTTCAATCACTGGCATATCCTTTATCAATGCAGCTACTGGGGAAGAAATCGAAATCGAAAACAGCGCCAGCACCGACAGAACATGCCCGAATGTATTCCAACTGAGTCTAGAGCTATCAGAATTACCTCCGGTAAATGGCGTCATCATTACTCTTGATCAGACTATCGGTGGCAATTGGAATGAAATTGATGCAGTTGAACTCGTCGGCTTTCCAGCGGAGTAGCCAATCATGAGTGAATTGAGAAAGATACTAAACATCGGACTGCCACTGATTTTGATTGTTTACACAGTTACATGCGCTGAATTTGCCTATGCTCAGTCCGAGCCCTGCTCCCTTCAGGGGATGCTCAATGGCTTTCGCGTCGCCGTGGCAGCGGACAACGTACAGGAATGGGCATTGAACTACGAAGTGAACACCTGTCCTGAATCGGTTAGCCAAAGCGCGCTGGTTCTTGGCGCAGGCTGGCTCACTGTGGCGAATTCTTTACCCGAAGTCGAAGAAGCGGGAACCTGTATACCCTCGGCTGTTCTGGACTCTTTCCATGCCGCAGTGCTCTCGGATGCGTTAGCAGAATGGGAACAGGCTTATCGGAAGGGGATTTGTGATACTCTTGACTCTGAGGGGATCATCTTGATGGCAACCGGCATTCGCGCGTACTACGGTGAGCGCGTTGACACCATTCTCCCGCAAGCTATTCAGCTCTTGAGCAGCGATGGTTCTCGACTGCTCACCGGGTATCTTGTCATTGCCTACGGTCAGATAGTGGATGGCGAACTCCAAGATGCTGACGGAGATACATGGACATTCTACGGGACGGAAAGGGATCGCATCTCGATCACTTTAATTAGCGACGACTTCGACCCTTACCTTGAATTGTTCGATCCCGATGAAATGTCGGTTGCGACTGATGACGACAGCGCTGGAAATCTGGATTCACACATTACCTTGACGCTTGAAGAAACAGGCACATTCACAATCAACGCACGAGCGTTTGGTAGTAGTTCTGAAGGCGCATATACACTTTCTCTAGAAGTGGCTGCCTCGAATGTCATTGCCTATGGAGAAACTGTAGAGGCTGAACTATTTCCCGGTGGGAATCTGTATTCGTTTGACGCTCAGGCAGGTGAATTCATCACGATCTTGATGACCAGTGAGGATTTTGACACCTATCTTGAACTCTATGATCCAAGCGGAGACATGCTTGCCACCGACGATGACAGTGCTGGCGATCTGGACTCTCTGATTACCTTCACAATCCAAAGTGATGGCAGGTTCGTGATCATGGCACGAGCGCTCTCTATTTCAGGAAACGGTGATTTTGAGATCAGTGTCACGTGGGCTACTGATACCATGATCGAATATGGGCAGACTGTCGAAGCTGAACTCCAAATCGCATCCGGTGATCGCTATGCCTTCACTGCCGTTGATGGGAACACTGTTCGCATTTCCCTTGTAAGCGAGGATTTTGATACCTTTCTGGAATTGTTTAATATTCAAGGGGAATTGCTCGCAAGTGATGATGACAGTGGTGGAAATCTCGACTCATTGATTGAGTACGAGATTGAAGATGCAGGTACCTATATAATCGTCGCTCGTTCCTTTAGCTCAGGTATTGGTAGCTACAGTCTAAGTCTTGAGCAGTAGTTTGCATTCGCGGCGGGGAATGCAAACAGCCTGTTTTCCTAGTTCGATATTGTAGTCTGGGAGGAATACCTTTGAAGCATATGCTACTTGTTCTACTGATGATAGCATTTATGGCTTGTTCTACTATCCAGCCTGTACGTTCACAATCCGATGTTTGCTCACTACGAGCAGTCATAGCATCGTTTGAAGCAGCCGCCCTCTCTGAATCGGTTGATCTCTGGTTACAGCGCTACGAGGCGAGCGACTGCGCCCCAGAAGTTCTGCGTACAGTTGCTTTATTTGTGCGGGGATACGAAGCCTATTTCAATGAAGAGGTAAGTGAAGAAACTGGCGTAATTGGGACAATACCGGGCAATAACCCTGTCAATGTTCGACGCGGACCAAACTCTAATTATCCGATTGTCGGTCAATATTCGCCTGGCACTCAATTTCCTGTCGTTGCGCGAAATAGCGATTCTAGTTGGTACCTGATTATTCTACCCAATGGGATACAGGGTTGGATCAACGCATCATTTGTCTCGATTTTAGGTGATGCGACGACAATCGAAATTGCGGCAACATTACCTGCTCCGCCGTGAACAATAACTTTGACTGGTTTGGCGCATTTTCAAGTGGACACCGATACTCATTCAGGATCAGAAGTGATTGTGATAGTAACCACCGTAGGGAGCAAATCATGAGGCTGATAGTTCTTATCTTTGTACTTGCATTGTTTGGTTTTGGCGGGCAGGGGCAAGTCTATGCTCAATCCAATCCATGCTCACTTGAGGCAGTACTTGCCTCATTTGAGGCGGCATCTCTATCTAATAATGTGCAAGTATGGGTAAATCACTACGAACTAAGCTCGTGCGCCGAGAATGTGATTCAAGGCGTTCGGCAGATGGCACGAGGCTACACTACGCTCAGTTCTGAAACCATCAGCGATGGAGCATTGATGGCTGTTTCTTGGCATGGTATAGGGGTTTCACGAGAACTTATATCCCAGTGTAATTGTTACTCAGGATTTGAAACAGATTTACGGTTCACTAGGGTGGAAAATGGAGACTTAGCAGGAACACTTACTGCTAACAACGATGATGACTTCGCCCCCCTCACACTGCAAGGGCATTACTATGTGCAATCTGAAGCTGTGCCGAATCGAGAGCGTTTTCGCTTTATCCCACAATGGGATGGGGCAGATGTTATCATGTGGTTGGAATGGCAGATAACGGATACACAAACCATATCTCAGGGTGATTCGTTTGTCCTAGATTTTATAGGTGTTTTGACGTTCGATAGCCAGATATATGCAACACTGTTGCTAGAAGATCAAGCTTATGCCGATCTAGTCTTTACTAGGCTTCGTTAATGTGTATCAAGCGCTTTCCCCTAGTTTTTGTTGTGAGGGAGCAAGTCTAACCCTAGAGTGGTCTCAAATGCGAATCATTTGGAGTATTTTTAGATAAGAGGTTCAAGTCTAATTTCCATACTCTGAGAGAAGTACAGAAATTTACTTGGTGGTCTTTTCGACATATGAATTTGTAAGGGGCATTCACTAATGAGACTTTTTTCCATAGTAGGCACGTTCTTGTTCCTACTCTTCATGTGCGGTTTTGCATCTGCCCAAAACGAACAATGCTCCATGCAAACAGTGCTTGCATCCTTTGAGGCTGCGTCACTGTCCGATGATGTACAAACGTGGGTAAACCGATACGAAAACAGTACTTGTCCTGAAAATGTTGTGCAGGGTGTGCGCCAGTTGGCACGGGGTTATGAGACGTTGAGTTCGCAGAGCATCGCCGTGAGCCAAGGAATTTCCTCCACATGGCGTGGATATTTGGTCCCAAATTGGAGTTATCCCGGTGTTTCAGATGGAGATTTGTGGAGTTTTTCCCAGACACAGGAGTTTGATTTTGCTTTAGATGGATCTTTTGAAGGTGTAACTAGTTGGGAATCTGGGGATTATACGGGAGCATATGAAATTTCAGGTCGATCCTATTCAAACCCTGACCAAGTACAAAATATTCGATTGTGGCAAGTAATTGATGGCTACGATGAGGCGGCTACTGAATATTGGCTCAGATGGATTGGTATCCGCGATATTCGTGGCGAAAGTCTCCTACAAGTTCTATACGTAGCAGTCATTACAGATGATGGACTCATGAAAGGTGTATCATATGACGAAATAAACGGCGGAAACATACTTTTCAGCACAATCTATTGGTCAACTGCTTCATGACTGAGTAATGTTTCGCAACTTAAGATAGGATTTTCAGGGCAAGTAAAGTATCCGTTACTTTCTCATATTAATATATATTAGTGGAATAATAATTTGCGTTGCACGCTTTATACCTCGGTGTATCGGAGGTAGCGCTGACGAAATTCGCTGTGGCTTGATTGTTCGATTTGAAGATGCGATGAGCAGGAGTTAGTCCATGAAATTGATTACTGTTTTTATCACGGCTATCTTGATAGCTTTTGGCGGGAACGGAGTTAGCTCGGCTCAAACTGATCCTTGCGCCTTGGAATTCTTACTCACATCATTTGAGGCTGCTGCCTTGTCCGACTCTGTTGACATCTGGGTTGAACAATATGAACAAGGTGACTGCGAAGCGAATGTCATACGTAGTGTGCGATTGATGGCGAGAAGTTACACCGCTTATTTTCAAACGTCTGTAACAGGAGTAATTCCACTGCACTGGGCAAACGGTACAAGCAGACGGATTTCAGACGGACAGGAATATACCGATATCTCCATCGACATTGTGATTGATGACGATAACCAGTTTGAAGGCACCTACCAGATCATGACGCCTGTCGGACATTACGTTTTGTCTATCAGTGGCGAATACCTTGACACATACCGTTTCGATAAATATCACACCGTTCAGCGCCATCAATTTTTCCGCCTGTCCGGTGGATCAGATTGTGGGTTGGCTTCAGTGGAATCGGTTGGAAATAATCAGCGGTGGCAGCTCGTTTAATACTGAACGTCTCTACGTGGCGGCAATCACGGAAGAAGATTTGATGTGCTTCAGCATCCTAGCTACCCCACAAGGTGGAGAGTTGATCTCGCAGGGGATCGTGAGAGCAATCGATAGCGAATAGTTCGTTTGAAAAGGTAATCATGTGATGTATCGGTTTTAATACATTTGGACTAGTCGATGCACAATATCAATGACAGGAGTGGAACTTTGAAAATCGTCGTCGCAATTTTCGCACTTATCTTGTTGGCATTTGGAAATATTTCGCTCAACATAGCCCAATCCGATCCGTGTTCCATAGGCGAAATCATCTCATCATTTGAGCAGGCTGTTCTCGAAAGCAGATTAGATACCTGGTCACAGTTCTATCACGAAAGAAATTGTCGACCAGAAGTCTTGTTTTTCGTTGAGGGATTGAGCCAAAGTTATCAGGAATTGGTCCGCTCGAATATACCATTTGGAAGCTCGAGTTCACCTTGCACCATTCGTGCTATCCTCTCATCATTCAAAGCAGCAGCGCTTTCTAGAGACGTTAACACCTGGGTGGCAGCATACACAAATTCTGAATGCAACCAATCGATCCGAGAAACTGCGGAGATATGGGGTGGTCTTTTTGTTATAATTACTGGTGATCCGTCCTCTGTCATCGGAGCAGAAGTAACGAATATAGTGTTGGGTCAGCCTGTTTCTATCATTACAAACGGCGTGGATGAACGGTGGGAAGGTCATCCGATGCGAGTAACCGATGGAAGTCTGACAGGAGGTGGAGGTCATTTTCAGCCTGATGGTGTCTTATGTATACAAAACGATGACTACGATCAACTTATGTCAGTAGAAGTGACTATAGATTTAGGGGGGATAAGTTACGTCACTGGAATTCGTTATCATCAGGGTGGGGTTTATCGTTCCACAACTTGGAATGCTGACCGCATGGTCACTCCTTTCGATGACTCAACCACTGAGGGTGGCTCTGAAGCTTACGCTGGTGCTTGGACGACTCATGAAGGTATATTGGTATCGGATAACATCACAGTTGCTCTAGATAAAACACGAACTGCATGGGAGAGGGACTGGCTGTGTATTGGGGAAATAGAGGTTCTAGGAATTAGGTTTACATCGAATTAAATATTGGATCTCTAGGTAGCTCTCCCCTTAGATCAACCGCAACTTATTAGAGCAGTTCAGGGGCAGTCAATCTGAGACTGCCCCAAGAATCAGATGAATCAAGTCACGATGGCACGACGCTTAACGTGAAGTCACCGGCGCTGGTGCCATTCGTGCCGCCTTCGCGTTGCACGACGATGAAGTAGTACACCCCTGCTTCCGCCTCAAACGTGAGCGGATTCGAGGCGTTGCCGACGAAGTTCGCCGTCACCTGATCGATCAGGTTGAATTCCGCATCATAGAGCGCCACACTTGGCGTCAGATTTTCGCTGTTGCGTGTGGCAATCGCGGTGTAAGTATCAGCAGTATCCGTACGGAAGCGATAGGCGATCTGATAGGCGTCACCGCTGATGTTGCCAATCGCGGTTTCGCCCGGCGCAATGTCACGTCCAAATGTGATGTCATCAGGTGGCTGGGGGATGTCCGGCTGATCGCCTTCTGGGATGCCCGTCGCCGTTACAATGAAAGTGCCTTCCGTCGTGCCATCGCCTACCCCCTCGCGTGATGCATAGATAAAGTAGCATCCGTCAGCCGGGACTTCAAAACCGTTGATGGACGAGCGTGCTGGATCGAAGCCTGCATCACGCGCCATCAGATTTCCTCGCCCATCCGCTAATCCCATGAAGGTATCTAGATCGCCACCCGTACGCTCCATCGTCACACTGACAACATCGCCAGCAATGGATGAAAAACCATAGGCAATCGCCGGAGTAGCATCAGAAATCCTGCCGAAGACTGGTGTATTGTTGAAAACGAGCTGGGTTGGTGCGCCTAGCGGGCTCATTTCTGGACATTGTGCAATTGCGGCACGGCATCGCGGCAGTTCGGGGCGATGCCCCCCTGTGCCACCGAATGTGAGTTCATAGCTGTTGAACGGCGTAAACGTTGGACGAATACGAAGTGCATACATTCCCGTGACGGGCAGTGAGTAGTTGTTCAGGCGCAGTTCTGCGCCGTTGTCACCGCTCACGTTGGTTTGTTCAACCCATGCGTTGTCCAAAAAAGCGAATAGTGTCAAATCCCCCGTCAACATCGTCCCATCAATGCCTCGCACAGCTGCGGTCAAAGCTTCCCCACGCTGACCATCGAAATACCATGAGTCGTATTGAAATGCAACAGGGATGCTGCCGCGCACGACTTCGCTGTCATAGATACGCGCATCCTGATTTGCTGGAAGTTGTCCCGCGACGTAGACGTTCGCTAAACCAGGCTCAAGGCTCAAGCGGTAGCTACCGATGGTCGTACCATTTGCTTCTCCCAAGCGGGTCACCGTCAAGGTGTAATCGCCATCAGATGGCAGTAGCAGATTGGTGAGATGCACTCCGCGAGCATCACCGATCATTTCGGCTGAGGCGGACAGCATTCGGTTTCCTGTCGTTTCATCGACTACGTACAGAATCGGATCGAGTGATCCTTGTGTGACTTCCATACGGATGGTAACAAAACTCCCAGATTCGCCGCTGAATGTCCAGTCCTGTTCTGGATGATTGTTCGTGATCTCGCCCGTCACAACACCTTCATTGTTCGGATCGAGAGAATACCAACCATAGCATAAGGGCTGCGCGTCCTGAGCCTGTGTCAGCAGTGCATTGCCGCCGATCAACAACGCGGCGATTATAAGTATCAATCGTTTCATGGCATAACTCCTTAGCGACTGCGAATGACATTGACGGTGAAGTCGCCGCTGGTCATACCAGACGCGCCGCCTTCACGCTGAACGACGACAAAGTAGTATGCTCCTGCTCGACCTGTGAAGGTCAACGGATTCGAGGCGTTGCCGACAAAATTCGCTGTTACTTGATCCAGCAGATCGAACTGGGCATCATACAGGGCAAGTGACGGTGTCAACATGCTACCGTCTCCGGCGCGGGTTGCCGTTGCGGTGAATGTGCCATCAGCATCGGCGCGGAAGCGGAATGCGATTCGCCATTCTTCATTCGTGATTGTCCCATTGGCAGTCTCACCAAGGTTGATATCACGTTCAAAGGTGACACCGGTGGGTGGCACAGGAAGGACTTGGCTCGGATCAACCGGGATGCCGCTGGCGGTTAACGTAAACGTGCCTTCCGTAGTTCCATCTGCGACACCCGCTCTTGAAGCATAAACAAAATAGCAACCATCCGATGGCAACGGGAAGCCGCGAATAGCTGAACTAGATGGATCGAAACCATCATCGCGTACAAGAATGTTGCCCCGTGTGTCTGATAGTCCGAGGAACGTATCTAGGTCGCCGCCAGTCCGCTGCATCTGAATGATGACCTCATCGTCTTCAAACGCCGTGAACTGATAAACAGAGACCGGTGATGCCGCAGTGATGTTTCCAGCAACAGGGACTTCATTTATTAGGGGCGTTCCCGCCGTTCCTATCGGGCTAGTTGCAGGGCATTGTTCAGGCGGCTGAATACATGGAAGATCGTTGTTTCGGTTACCCCCTGCTCCTGCCAGCGTTAGCTCGTAGGTCAGTCCGCTCGTTGTTGTTTGAATAACGATAGCGTATCGAGCGCTGCTAGGCAGGGTGTAGTTGATGAGTCTGGCTTCCCCTTGGGTGCTTGAAATCGTTGTTTGCTCTGTCCATGTATTATTCGCGTATGCTTGCAGCACCACAGAGAAGCTCGCGCTTGCCCCCGTCTCAGAGACATCATGGACAACAATAGTGACCTGCTGACGAGTCGTGCCGTCGAAGTACCACGCATCGCTAGAGTCTGTTAGAAGCTGACCACGCACTACCTCACTGTCATAGATCGGCGCATCCTGTCGACTATCTTCTAGGACGGTTTCCATTCCTGGTTCCAAGCTGAGGTTGTAACCACCTGTGGAGGATCCTCTTGCTTCGCCCAAACGTGTCACGCTGATCGTGTAAAGACCATCTGAACCGAGTACGAGGTTGCGAATATTGATCACGCGGCGACCATTGACGGTCTGTTCGTTGGACGATGAGGTAATGATTCGCTGTTCAGTCGTCTGATCTGTGACGTATAGGAACGGATCGAGAGTGTCTCCGACCACTTCAAGACGAATATTGACGAAGCTAGATGCTTGCCCCTCAAACACCCAACTGTGAACCGGCTGATTGTTCATGATTTCGCCTGAGACAACACGATCATTTGTCTGATCCAGCGAATACCACCCGAAACAAATATTACCGCCTACCGTCTGCTGCGCGGAGGCAGCGACGCCGCTGAAAATTGTCACGAATAACAATGAAAAAAACGAAATCCACTTCATTTATCTTCCCTCAGTCTGCGTTGTATGTTTCTGGTGGTGCTCCCAGTAAAGTTGACTTCTCGCGAACATTCAGTCTAACTCACGCTTCAACAATAACTTCAACTGTGTAGGTGCCACTGTTGTCATTATGTCCGCCGTCATTTACGCCAAATTGAAGCTCTTGAGCTTGTGTCATATAATAGTCAATGCTACTACAAACGCACGGAGTCGACTTGCTATTTTCACTCTCGAAAGTAAATATAGAAAAGATCATGTAATGATTATTACAATGATCTACTCGCAACCACGAGATAAATCCGTTGCAACAAAGCTATGGGTTACAATATGTGATCCATGATCGTAACAGAAATATACTACCCCACCCTGATTCACAGTGAGCGGAATATTCACTCCATCTCCCCGACCGTTCTCGCCATAGTTTTCGTCCCAACTTCCATTGACCGTAATTTTGTACTCGTAGCCGCCAGCAACCAAGTTGAACTGACCTCGCCAGACGCCTACAGTCGTGTCAAAGATCAAACTAGTCATACTGCAATCGGGCTGCCAATCGCCTGAACATCCTAGTACGCTTTGAATTGTGCCGGCAACGATTACCGTTTGAGGCTGTGGAATACCTGGATTAACGCGAATACTTTCCCTTTCGCCTGTGACTGTGATTGACGGATTCACACTGATAAATAACACTTTGCTCACTACATTGAAATCAAACGTGACCTGCGCGAAATCGACCGGAACTGTAAATGGAATATTCACTCCACCTCCCTGACTGTTCTCACCATAGTTTTCATCCCACGTTTCGTTAAGGGCGACCTTTGCTTCGTAATTGCCTGCGGGGATGTCAGTTGTTTGGTAGGTGTAAACCCCATCACCATCGGGGTCTTGCAGTAGCGTTCGCAAACAATCAGGTGCCCAATCGTCCGCACAGCCAATCTCGCTCTGGAAATCACCGGGTACATTCGCCAACAGTTGATTGACAGTGTCGCTCACCCAGTGCGTCCCGTGATCATAGAGAAAGGTCACACTTTGGCTTATAGTCAAATTCAGACGCACGCTTACGCCACCCAGTTGTGCAAATGCCCCATAGGTCTCGTCGAGGTTGCCGTTAATGCTTATCTTGTATTCATAAGTTCCAGCAGGTAGGTCGAAACTGGTACGCCAAAGACCGTTATTCGCTTCGTAAGTGAGCTGTGTATTTTGACAATCGGGCTGCCAATTCTCGGCACAGCCCAGAGATTGCTGGAACGTACCCACGACAGATACATTGTTCACAACCGCCGCGATGCGTGATGTCAATAATGCATACACTGCTGCAAAACGATCTGTTACGGCATTTTCAGTCTCGCCACATCGATCTCCTGCACACTGGGCTTGCCAAATGTCAACATCGTCAGATAACGCAGCGGCAAGAAATGAACTGCTTAGTCCATGTGCTGAACAAACATCCTCGGAACTCGTAAGGGATAGCTCAACTAGAGAACCGTAAGCGCCAGCCAGCTCTTGCACCCCTCGCACCACGTTCTGATCGCAATCAGACGATTCGTATGACGTCACCCATCCTGCCAAGGTCTCGTTCGTGACCGCCTGGTCAAATGAATGTAATACTGATTCAAGTGAGCATATGTCTGTCTGTGCTCTTGAGGGAAATACGACACCAAGAGACACGCTTAGAATGACCAACAATAGTCTGTATTTCATGTAGTTTCCCTCTCACGCCCCAAATGCATCGTAGTTTCTCTTGCACAGACGCTCTTTAGATTCATCCAATCTGTTCTTGTTCATCGATGTACAATGCCATCATTGCCGCCGACCAAATCCTCAGCAATGCCATCCTCTACATCATCAAGCGGATAGTAGGCGACCAACCCTGGTTCGTCGCCGCGCAAGGGACTGTTCATCGTGGCAGCGATTTCGTCTTGAGTGTGAGCATAGTTCCAGATGCGAAGTTCGGCGATTTGACCATGAAAGTAGTTTCCGCTCCATCTTGAACCGATACGTAAATCCCGGACTTGGTTTAACGAATGTCGTCCTGTTGCTGAACCGTCGGGTTGCCCATTGATGAATATCGTCATGGTGCCATTCTGAAGTTGATAGCTCCAGACAATGTGATACCAATTATTTTCTTGAAGGGATTGCTGGCTGCATAGATCGTTATAGCTGAAACCGAGGTAAGGACGGCGATCCCTTATAATCAAGTGCAGGCGCTCATTTGTACCATTAACCGAGGTATCCCATTCTCCGAGGATAGTTCTATCGTTGGCAAAACTTGCTGCACGTATCCAAGCTTCTACGGTGAGACTCGTATCGACAAGCGGAAGTTGGGCAGAGTGAGGTATTTCGACGACATCGTTCAGACCGTCGAAATACATTGCTCCATCCAGAACTAATGCATTACCGTACAGCGTGTTTGCACCACGGGCAAGAATTTGGACTGCGGAAATGACCCGTCGTGAACAATCGCTTGCTTGATACTGTTGCAACCACACATCGATGCTGTTTGACATGGTTGCAGCTTCAAAAGTTGCGATTACACCGTCAATCGAACAGGGATCCGCTTGGGCGATTATAGGTGAAAACTGAATTGAGAAAAGGATAATAACGACTAAATATGTTGACAGCATTTTCACGAGCATATCTCCATTCAACGACGCACAACGCCATCATTGCCGCCGACCAAATCCTCAGCAATGCCATCCTCTACATCATCAAGCGGATAGTAGGCGACCAACCCTGGTTCGTCGCCGCGCAAGGGATTGTTCATCGTCGCGGCGATTTCGTCTTGGGTGCGAGCGTAGTCCCAGATGCGGACTTCTGCTAGTACAGGTTAGCGGAAGAGGATAAGCAAAAAGCAAGAGGGGGCTATAATCAAGAGGAGAGTGGGAAAGAGGAAGGCGAAACGGTGCGATGCGCA
>Ga0163147_10001999_pt1 | contig 29822 bp, 20 predicted proteins | sample OliLakLV19MP6G1_FD_148597 | JGI IMG/M metagenome (GOLD analysis project Ga0163147, IMG submission 148597) | Freshwater microbial mat bacterial communities from Lake Vanda, McMurdo Dry Valleys, Antarctica- Oligotrophic Lake LV.19.MP6.G1 | ecosystem: Environmental > Aquatic > Freshwater > Lake >...
CTGTACGAGGTCTGTAGTTCTGCGAAGAAAATCTTCTGTAAGCCGGTTTGGCTTGAAGTGGTTCATGGTTCTAATTACATGAATGTTTTACGTCGGGGCTTTCGAGTCCCCACTGGGGATATCCTGGCTGATTTTGGTATTCCAGCAGAAACTCCGAATCAGAAAGAACAGCCTCTTACATTCCTTCTGGAGCAGGCAAATATTTCCCTGTTCTTTCCCTACTACTTCTTGAGAAGAATTTTTCTTAGGATTAAACATAAGCAAATGGAAGAGGTTAGTATGAGCCGTTTTTCCATCAGAAACTATTAGTCTTTCAGAATGGTCAATTAGCAGGTCAATGCCAATGAAGATTTTAATAACGGGCGGAGCAGGCTTTATCGGGAAGTGGCTGATCGAAAAGCTACCTCCTGAAGCAGAAATCGTCGTGATTGATTTGCTGGATGGACAGGTTCATCGAAAATTGCTGGACTTTGCGCCTGAAATCAAAGCACGAGCAAAGTGCATTCAAGCGGATGTCCAGGACATTGGTGAACATAAGGCAGCGATCGAAGGCACAGATGTTGTGATTCATCTGGCATCTCAGACCGGCACTGGACAATCCATGTATGAGATTAGCCGTTATGTGCAACACAATGCCAATGGTACCGCTAAGCTGTTAGAACTTATTTCAGCCCTGGAGCAGAAGCCACGCCGACTGATTCTTTCTTCTAGCCGTGCAGTGTATGGCGATGGTGCCTATACAGATGGCACAGCTATTCACTATCCCAAGGGGCGTTGCCTGGAAGACTTGCAAAAAGGGCTTTGGGAAGTACGTGGCAGTGATGGTGAACCGTTAACCGCTGTGTCCATGCACGAGACCCATCTCACGAAACCTACTTCTGTGTATGGGCTGACCAAACTTTGGCAAGAACAGTTGTTGCAAAACTACTGTGAAAGTCAAGATATTGATCTGGTCACCTTGCGGTTCCAAAATGTTTATGGTCCTAAGCAAGAATTGGGGAATCCCTACACGGGCATCATCGGTATCTTTACCAACGCGATCGCTCAAGGTAATCCCCTGGAGCTTTTTGAAGATGGACTGATGACTCGCGATTTTGTCTTTGTGGGTGATGTGGCTGAGGCTGTGGTTAAATGTGTTACCTATAGAAAGCCGTTGACAGCGGTTATGAATATCGGGATGGGGCAGGCAGTGACTTTGCTGGATGTAGTGCAGACGATCGCAGAAATTGTGAATAAACCCGCAGAATATGCTGTCTCAGGGCGCTTTCGGGTGGGAGATATCCGTCATGCGGTGGCCGATATGGGTCAATATAAAGCCGTGTTTGGGCAGTGGTCACCGACCTCGCTCAAAGATGGTTTGGCACAGTACCTGGACTGGTATTTGGGGCAGGAACCACTGAGTCAGGACGCTCTTCAGGCATCCTTCAAGGAGATGGAACGAACTGGACTCTTGCTAACCAAACAGGGATAAGCGTCAAGCGATGAGCGGAGTCAATGTTTTACATTTAAGTACCTCTGATATCGATAATGGCGGAGCGCGTGCTGCTCATCGCTTGCATCAGGGATTACAGTCTATTGGATGCACCTCCCGGATGCTAGTGAGAGCTAAGTTTGGTGCAGATGATACCGTTATTGCCGAAAAATCGCCCTTGACCAAACTGGCTCCTCCTACATCAGAGCTACCGCTGCGGCTTTATCCACAACGTTCTGGTGGAATGTTCTCACCTCAGTGGGTTCCGGATGTTTTTGCTAACCGAGTCAAACAAGATAATCCAGACATTATTAACATTCATTGGGTTTGCAATGGTTTTCTGCAAATTGAGACTTTGGCAAAATTCCAGCAACCTTTGGTCTGTACACTTCACGATATGTGGACTTTTACTGGCGGCTGTCACTATAACGATGGCTGTGAGAAGTACAAACAATCCTGTGGTGCTTGCCCACAATTAGGTAGCGATCGAGATTGGGATCTGTCTCGTTGGGTATGGCAACGTAAAGCGAACGCCTGGAAAGATTTAAACCTGACCCTTGTGGCAACCTCTTCCTGGATGGCAGACTGTGCTCGCTCTAGTCCCTTATTCCAGCACTCCCGGATTGAATTGATCCCTTTGGGGTTAGATACAGACAAATACAAGCCTCACAATCAACGGTTTGCTCGCGAAACGCTTGGTCTGCCTCAGGACAAGCACTTGGTCTTGTTTGGAGCCATTGGTGGAACGAGCGATCGCCGCAAAGGCTTTCATTTGCTTCTACCTGCCTTACAACGATTGAGCCAATCTGGTTGGCAAGACCAGCTTGAACTAGTGATTTTTGGAGCTTCCCAACCGGATCAGGCGATCGAGTTAGGTTTTAAGACCTATTATGTGGGACGCTTGAATGATGATCTTTCACTTGCACTCGTCTACGCTGCTGCCGATGTGATGATTGTCCCTTCTGTCCAGGAAGCCTTTGGTCAAACCGTATCGGAAGCCCAATCCTGTGGTACTCCCGTGGTCGCATTCAATGCAACGGGTATAAAGGATGTTGTTGATCATCAGCAAACGGGTTATTTGGCTACTCCGTTTGAAGTGGAAGATTTGGCAAAAGGGATTGCTTGGGTACTGGAAGATCAGGAACGCCATCGTCAACTGCAATTCCAGGCGAGGGAAAAGGGACTACGGGATTTTGCTTCTGAAACGCAAGCCAGCCGTTACATGTCTTTATATACAGATCTCATAGGAGGGTTGAAGCAAGGATGAGAATATCGGTTGTCATACCTACTGCAAACCGTCCTGATACAATGAGAGACTCCTTATCCTAAAAAACTCAATCCTTGGGATTTTCAATCGTCAACCTACTATCAAAACAATCGATGATGTATTTGTCAAAATTTTTATTTGTCATCTCGGCTAGGAAAACCAAGCTATTACTAATACTATGTCTTTTCCTGGCAATTTCAGCATTGGATGCTGTTGGCATTGGGTTAATTGGCCCATTTATTCTGATGTCAACAAATCCAGCTTTAATTCAAAGCAATGCTTGGCTATTTAAATTCTATAAATATTCAGACATTGGCAATATCAACCATTTTATTGCCTTCCTAGGACTGATAATCGTTATATTTTTCTACTTCAAATCATTTCTCTACTATCGGATTCAGCGATATGTACTTGAGTTTTGTTATGCCCAGCAGGTCAAGCTCAGACTCAGGCTGATGGATACTTATCTTTTGCTGCCCTATACATTTCATTTGAGAACGAACTCCGCCAATATAATACAGAATATTATTGGTGAATCTGCGAACTTTACCTATTCAATTTCAATTCCACTCTTTAATGCAATTGCAAATGCCTTTATTCTGTTTATTATTCTGTTGCTTTTGGCAAAAACAGATTTGCTAGCAACAGTGAGTATTTTAGGGTTGCTTCTATTAGCTGCTGCCCCATTTCACTATTTCAGGCATAAGATTACTAGCTGGGGTAAGGACAATATTGATTCCCTCACTGAAACAGTGCGGATTGTAAATCATGCGATTGGTGGATTTAAGGAAGTAAAGGTAATTGGATGTGAATCCTTCTTCGAGAATCAGTTGAGCACTCAAACCCATAAATTTTCAAGAGCCGCAAGCCGTTTTCATTCTGTTCAACAGCTTCCTCGTATTGTTATTGAAGTCATCTTAGTGACTTTTATTGTAGGATTTGTTTCATTAGCACTGGTTTCTTCAGACCGCTCAGAGAACTTAGTTTCAGTGTTAAGTATTTTCGCGATCGCTTCAATTCGCATTTTGCCATCAGCGAATCAGCTGATGAATTGCGTTAACACGCTTCGCAACGCCAAACCAACTCTTGATAGAGTTTATTTAGATCTGAAAGAATTAGAGAGCCCTGAGGCTAGACGTTATTTGAAGATGTTCCGCAGTTTGTCTCTAGACAATATATCTAAAAATATCTTCCATGGTTTTGATACTCTTAAAACTAAGCCCTTGGATTTTAAAGAAAGAATAGTCGTAAATAAAGTTAACTACGCCTATCCTGAAGTTGCTGAAAATGCTCTTTCGGATGTTTCCTTGACAATTAGAAAAGGTGAATCAATTGCTTTAATAGGTAAGTCAGGCGCTGGAAAAACCAGTCTGGTTGATGTTTTGTTAGGTCTATTAATTCCTCAATCTGGGGACATTCAGATTGATGGTTTCTCTATCTATAATGACTTACGGGCATGGCAGGGTTTGATTGGATATATTCCTCAGTCTATTTTTCTGAGTGACGATACGATCGAGAGAAATATTGCTTTTGGTGTTCTTGATCATCTCATTGATCAGCAGAGGCTAAAGCGTGCGATCCACTTAGCTCAGCTTTCAGAATTAGTCGAGCAGTTGCCCAAAGGAGTTAAATCAATGGTGGGTGAACATGGAACCCTTTTATCTGGAGGGCAGAGACAAAGAATTGGAATTGCTCGTGCTCTTTATCACGAACGAGAAATCTTAGTGCTAGATGAGGCAACTTCAGCCTTAGACAATGAGACAGAGAAGTTAATTAGCGAGTCGATTCGATCTCTAAGTGGCACAAAAACTATGATTATCATTGCTCATCGATTGTCAACAATCGAGCATTGCGATCGCATTTATGAAATGGAAAAGGGAAAGGTTGTTAGATCCGGTACTTACGAGGAGATTGTTCTACGGGAACAAATTGCTAAACCTATTTAGGTGGGTCTACCTTATAAAGTCAACTCGTTATAGCAAAAGTTTAGTAAACTTACTTCCTACTCTCCATTCCCTAGAAAAGTTACTAAACTTTGCGCCAATCTATCAAGTTCATATATCGGTTTCTGATCGGATGAAGTACAAGAGAAACATTGCTGGATAAGCGTTGTAGGCATTTTTATGTGCCTCACGCCAGCGAGAACCACTATAATACTTTTACTTTTTCTATAGGAAGGAATAATGTCTACCGAACAGCTAAAAGAACAAAGTCTCTTTCTGGGTGGAAGTTTTTCAGCTAAGCATTGGCTACAAATTTTGTTCGTCATTATCTTATTAATCGGAGTATTTTTCCGAGTCGTCAATCTTGACAAAAAGCCTGTATGGGTTGATGAAACACATACGTTTTCTGTTATTTCGGGCTATTCTGATTCAGAAGTCATCGAAAAATTTTCTAGTCAAACACCTGTTGATGTTGAAACTTTCCTAAAATATCAGTATCCAAACCCTGATAAAAATTTGGGTGATTCTTTCTATAAACTTTATACCGATGTACATCCACCGCTCTATTTTTTGATAGCCCGTACTTTTGTTAATTGGTTTGGAGATTCAGTAAAAGTACTGCGAAGTGCGTCTGCTTTTCTAAGTATCTTAACCATACCCGCTATTTATTGGCTTTGCTTAGAGCTATTTCAATCATCATCAGTCGCTCAAGTAGCAACTGCACTATTTTGTGTTTCCCCTTTTCAAGTCTTATATGCCCAAGAGGCTAGACCTTATAGTTTGTTTACTTTGGTAGTTCTGTTATCGGGTGCTTCATTATTTTGGGCGATGCGAACGAAGAGAAGGCTCCCATGGTTTGTCTATTCAGCATCTGTAGCTTTAGGTCTATATTCACAATTCTTCTTCTTATTTGTTATATTTGGCTATTTGATCTACGTCTTTGCAGTTGAATCTTTTCGATTTACAAAAAGAATTCAAAGCTTTCTACTAGCAAACTTGGTTGGTTTTACTGCTTTTCTGCCCTGGTTAATTACTGTTCTTATTCATCTATCCGACTTCAAAGGTAAGTCTTCTTGGATCCTTAATCATAAGCTCTCTATTTTAGGTGCAGTTCGCTTATGGTCTGAGAATATTAGCCTCTCATTTGTTGACCCCCGTGCTAGCGAATATTTCGGTTTTGGAAGATTTGGGCTTTATTTTTTAATTCCATTTATTGTCATCCTGGCTATCTATTCTCTGTATTTCCTCTGTACTAAAACGTCCAAGCACGCTTACTTGTTTGTGCTTACTCTATTTGCCTCCACAGCGCTGCCTTTAATTGTTGCGGATTTAATATTAGGAGGAAACCGACAGATTTGGCCTAGATATTTGATTCCATGTTTTATTGGTGTTCAGATTAGTGTCTCGTATCTTTTAGCAACTAAAACGTTCTCCTTAGACCTGGCTCATACAAATCGGAAACGTAGACTTTGGTTACTAATAACAGTAACTTTCGTGACGGCTGGAATTCTTTTTTCCTCAGTGATTGCCCAGGCTAACACTTGGTGGAATAAGTATGAAGGAGGTGTAATAATTCAGATTGCCCAACTAGTGAATCAGGCTGAAGATCCACTCGTTATTGTTAATCGCTCTCGTCCAGCCTCAGTTTTATACTATGAGTTTGACCCAGACGTAAGGCTTCTATTTGTTTCTGATCAGAAGTTAGAGGTTGATCCTTCCCAGATGGACGGCAGCATTTTTCTGCTGAATCCTAGTGATGCCTTAAAGTCAGAGTTCGATCCTCTACTTGATATAGAATTGCTTGCTCAGTTTCCGAATCCAGGTCCAGTACCTGGAAAGCCCACTGAACTTTGGAAAGCTGAAAAGCGCTTTGCGAAATAAATGCATATTTCTAACTGCGCTGAGATGAGCAGTTGATGAAAAATATATTGACTAACTCATCTGACCATGTTTGTGTTATTCCACCACTAAATCAACAGGATCACAATGAACATAATGTCTTTAACCCTGAAGTTTATCTTGATACTTGCTTTTGGCATGCTTTCTTCATTAGCAATGCAAAAGTTGTTTTTAGAGAATCAGAGACGAGGTATTCAGAAAAAGAGCGCAATACTTTATCTTCTCAATCATGGTTATACAGGAAGAATAGTATTGGCGATTTTGAGTTCTGTGGCTCTCCCGGCTTTGCGCTGATAAGACAACCTTATATCAAACTATCACTGGGTTTCAGCCGTCGATCGGGCGGCATTTTGTAGCCTTTCATACGATTTCAACCACAGATCCGGAAGAGCCGTTCTGTTACCATCTTTTTTACCTTAAAGACAGTTTTAGAACTATATCATGGCTTTATCTTTCCACTCTCTTACTTTACAGATTTTAAGTGCTTTTATCTAGCTAGTCATATGACAGTACAAGGGCTAAACCCATATACATTTGACGCAGATTTTTACTTGGATTACTTTGTTAAGCACTTTCAAGTGAACCCTGATATTTTCCACACAGCACCGTTCGTTTACCCGCCTAACATTATCCCTCTCATATTTCCCTTAAGTTATCTAAGTCCTGAATCCGCTTCCAGACTTTTTTTAGTAATTAATTTAATCAGTTTTATATTTCTTCTAATAGGTGGTGTTCTCCTTTTGGAACCTAAAACAAGAAAATCAAGCGTAGTTTACATAATTGTAATGCTATCTATTTTTGGAGTTACTAGCAATTTAAGCTTGGGACAGTTCTCCTCTATTACAGCTAGTCTAGTTTTATGGTCCATAATTTATGCGAGAAGAAATGGTGATATTTTATCAGGTGTCTTGCTTGGCTTTAGTATGATAAAGCCAACTTTATCTATTCTATTTATTATTTACTTCCTCGCAAAAAGAAGATTCTTACTTGTTGGTTCATGTCTCTTGATTACTTCGATTCTTGGTGTTATCGGTCTATTTATGAGTAAAAATATGAACATTCTGGATTTCTTGTCTTTGTATCGCTCTAACTCAAAAATCTTCTTTGAAGATTTCTGGAATTCTCCCTACACGGCACAATTAAGAATCGATTCTACAGTGATAGCTGCTCGTCTTTTCCCAAATCATTCGATATTAGTTAGTATAATTTCCTTTTTCCTTATAGGAATTTGTATTTCTTTAGTTGTGTTTCTGATTTACCAAATACAGAAACAAAACAAGAGTTCATCAGATATACATTTAGCCGAAGTTTCTTTGATTGCTTGCCTCAGCTTGGTTATCGCTTATTCTCAACCAACTAATACTATAATCCTAGCTCTAACTATTGCCTTTTTAATCAATTGTCTACAGCAAAAAGAATTTGAATCTAATTTGTTGTTGTTTACTATGCTGTCTTTGACAGGTATTTCTTATCTTCCCTACCAATATTACTGGCATATTTACATTTCTAGGGAAGAAATACCTTACTTTCTCAGGGTGAGTATTGGCTCAATTCCAAATTACGCAGTTCTCGGCTTGATGTTTAGTAATCTGTTTCTAGTCCATCTAATTCTCCGGAAAAACCGAAAATCGCAGTTATGCGGGGCCGCTTCGTCAGCCCTTGATGTTTAGCCAAGAATCTTTTCCTTCTTTGCTTTCTTAGCGCCTTGAGGCTGTAGAAATATTTGTGGGTATAGATTTGAGGATTCCTTTGTGGATTACAAAATACTCATTGCGGAGTTTAGATATGCTTTCCATTTCTTCTTCATTAAAGCCGGTGGATGTTTCAATTGTTGTGCCGCTCTATAACGAAGCGCCTAATGTTGACTGTTTGCTCGAGCGACTTGAATCTGTTTGTGAACAACTTGATTTAAGCTACGAAATCGTTTGTGTTAACGATGGTAGTCGGGATGAAACCCTGTCTTATCTAATAAAGTATCATCATCAAAATCCTTCAATTAAGGTCATCAATCTATCCCGTAATTTTGGTAAGGAGGTAGCGTTAACAGCGGGACTTGATTATGCAACTGGGCAAACCGTTGTCCCTATTGACGCCGACTTACAAGATCCGCCAGAGCTGATTGGAGAAATGCTGGAGAATTGGCGGAATGGTTACGATGTTGTTTATGCTGTAAGGCGATCGCGTCAGGGTGAAAGTTGGCTGAAAAAATTTACGGCTGACAGTTTTTATCGAGTCATTAGCAGTATGAGTCCAGTATCGATCCCGCGCAACACAGGTGATTTCCGACTGATGGATCGAAAGGTTGTTGATGCCCTGAAACAACTGCCAGAACGCAGTCGCTTTATGAAGGGATTGTTTGCCTGGGTTGGCTTTAAACAGACTGAAATTTACTACGATCGTGCTCCCCGCTATAAAGGTCAAACGAAGTGGAATTACTGGAAACTATGGAACTTTGCCATTGATGGCATTACCTCTTTCAGCCTTGCTCCTTTAAAGGTTTGGAGCTACGTAGGGCTAAGCTTATCGATTCTGGCTCTGATTTATGCCAGTTTTTTGCTTCTTCGGACACTGATTTATGGCGTGGATCTGCCCGGTTATGCCTCCATTATGGTTGTTGTTCTGTTTTTAGGTGGAATTCAGTTAATTACGCTGGGAGTGATTGGGGAATATTTGGGACGGGTATACGAAGAGGTTAAAGGTCGTCCATTATATTTAGTCCGCGATCTTTACGGCGTTGATTTACCAGACGTGCCAACCAATGGTGAGGTTCAATCAAATCGCGATCGCCTTAAAGCAATACAGTTGACTGAAAAATCGGAAGGTGGGGCACTCCTATGATTCGCCTGATCATCACATTAAGTCTGGTTGTAACAGCCATAAGTGTTTATCTGATTGGCGCACTGCAACCAGAACAACTCCGGTCTACCCTGCATCAAGCAGGAGTTTGGGCACCCATTGTGTACATTGCGGTCTACACAGTGGCAACAATCCTGGTACTACCCTCAACCGCTTTGAATTTAACGGGTGGAGCCATTTTTGGTCCGTGGTGGGGAACGCTTTGGACCGGCATTGCAGCGATCATTGCGGCGGTCATTGCCTTTCTGTTTACCCGCACGATTGGGCGTGATGTTGTGTTGAAACGACTTGCTGGGCGCTGGCAGGCTTTAGATGCTGAAATTCGGACGGGTGGTTTGTTCTATATGTTTGCGATCCGGCTGCAACCCATCATTCCTTACGGGCTGGTTAATTTTGCTGCGGGTTTGACCACGATTCGGTTTAAAGATTTTTTCATTGGTACAGCACTGGGTACCGTTCCAGGCATATTCCCGTTTGTCTTGCTTGGTAGCTTTGGTTTGAAAGCTTTGACAACAGGCGATTACCGCCCACTCCTATTGATTTTATCGTTAGTTGCGCTGTTGATTGCAAGTTCAGTCTGGTACTACCGTCGTCGCACCCGACCGTCTAAGTTTTTTTCTAGTTCTGATACTCGAAAGTAACAATATCAAGAAAAAAAGATTCGGAAATCAACATTGTTAATTGGATCTTAAGCGATCATGACTACATTTTCAAATAGCCCTGACCCCCAGCAACGAACTGATTCTCATCCTAATAAAAAACAGAGCCAGAAGTTTGAAGGATTTGATTTTTTACGTGCTGTCTTTGCCCTTTTAATCATTGCGATACATTCTAATCTTTTCACATTAAAGATAGGCTCCTCATCTATTGCAAGCATTTTGAGTGCGAATGTGGCCTATCTTGCAGTTCCCGTTTTTTTTCAGATCTCTCTGTTTTTATTCTACATTAAAAGCGAGAAAGTAGGTTCTAGTTATTTTTTTCAAAAACGACTTCCCAAACTGGTTTCGCTATACCTTTTTTGGGTCATTTCCAAAATTGTGTTTGATATTCTTCTAACTGGGAAGTCTGAGTCCCTGCAAAATAGCACGACATCGATTAGAGCATTTATCGAATTCATTGTTAGTGGTGGTAACTCCCCTCTCTACTTCTTTTTCTCTCTCGCCTTCATCACGGGTCTGACTGAAGTGGTAATTTTCGGTTTGAGAAGAACCCAAAAAACGTCATTAAGACGGATTATAATTTACTCCTCACTGCTCGCTTCCTGCATCTTAGTCTTCATCTTTTCACTGCTCAGGCTTCCTAGCACGATTGAAAATGCAACAGGGGTAGTCAGAGTGGCTTCCAGCATTGCTCAATGGGATTACAATCCCCTCAATTTTTTGCCTTCTATTTTCACAACGGTACTGGTCGTTGAGGAGTTTAATGCAGAGCAACTGAAAAGCATGAATTCTGAGATCAAAACCAGGCTCTACGTCCTGCTGTCCCTGTTTATGACGTTCGCAATCTACGAATGGAACCTAAGGCAAGACTTACTGCACTATTCAAGACTTTCTCTTGTTTTTGGTTCCTGGCTGCTGCTGTATCTTGCCTTACTCTCAACCCGTAAAGTACCTGCGGCCGTTCAATTTCTTTCTGGATGTTCGCTGGGATTGTACACCTTTCACCTCTTCTTTACCCATGGAGTGTTTGAGAAGTATCCAAATCTTTTCACCCCTTTAGCAAAGGTCATTCCTGGATTGGATATCCTGATTATGTTATTCATTACTTCAGTAGCTTCTGTCCTATTAACTTTGCTATTTAGAAGAGTCAAATTTCTAAAGGATTTTGTTTGAGAAATTCATATCTTTATTAAGTGGGTAAAGATTGAGCCAAACCTGAGAAAGCGTGTTTGACTACGCTCAGCGCTCGATTATAGTTAGTTGAGTGAAAATCCTCTGTAAAAGCTTTGAGTCACTAAATTCTGATAGAGCAAAGGCTAATTAGATAGGTGAATGTAATTGTTGATGAAAGGGGCAAATTACGATCGCATCTACCGTGTAGAAACAGATGTGAATTAGGTAGACGAATATAATGGCAAGGACTTCTAACTGGTTAGGGATTGTTGCAGCTAACCATACTGGCTATATTGAGACAATGTTTAAGTGTATGGAGGCCGGGAACATTGCGGTACCACTGAGATCAACAGACGATCGCGATCGCATCAGTGCAGCAAGTGTAAAGGAGATTGTAAAACCTGAATTAGGTCAAAGCTGGATGCAAAGACCATTCACGGCACCAAAAACAAACGATGTTGCCCTCATTTCATTTACTTCTGGTACAGAGGGTTCCCCCAAGGGAGTTATCCTAAGCCATCACAATTTAGCTAATGTGGTGATCCGTTTGAACTTGCTCATGCAATTAGATGATAGCATTAGCGAGTATATTGGGGTGCCAGTTTACCATTCATTTGGGTTCGGTCGCTGTCGTGCCGTTGCAACAGTTGGTGGGCGTTTTTTCATCCCCGGTCATGGCTTTAACCCCTCTGAAATTGGAGCCATGCTCAAGAACGGAGAAATTAACGCAATCTCAGCCGTTCCGAGTCTTTGGCGAATATTGTTCGCCAACAAGGATCTGATTGGCAACTACGGTAAAAGAGTCCGTTGGATTGAAATTGGTAGTCAGTATATGAGCCGTCAGGAAAAAGAGGAGCTTAAAGCCCTATTTCCTGAAGCAAGAATTGTGCAGCATTACGGTTTGACTGAGGCTTCTCGCACAACATTGCTTGAAATTCATGCAGCCGAAGGGGAGGCTCTGGAATCAGTTGGGCAAGTCTTCGGAAGTGTAGCCATCAAACTCACTGAGGAAGGACGAATTGCGATTCGGGGAGAACATGTTGCGCAAGGGTACCTGATTGAGGGCAAAGAGACACCCCTCAAAGATGATGAGGACTGGTTCCTGACTAAGGATCTGGGCAGTCTAGAAGACGGCTATTTGTACTACAAGGGTCGAGCTGATGATGTGATTAACTGCGGTGGTATCAAAGTTCATCCTGAAACTTTAGAGACTAAAATTTATGCCAGCATTGGATATAGCAATAGTTTAGCCATTTGCCGTAAGCGAGACCCAATCCGGGGAGAGGGGTTTTTGGTTGCGGTAACAAAAGATTTAGGAGTTGAACAGCAACAGTTACGAGATGCCGTTGTACAAGCGACTCAAGAGTTGGGAGTTAATGCCGCGAATGCAGTCACGGTTATTGAGGTTGATAGTCTACCCAAAACGGCAACCGGAAAAATTCAACGGAAACAGTTGGCTGATTGGTATGAGCAAGAGTTTTTCCAGGAAGGCCAGTTAGCGGATACTACCGATTCAACTCTGGCAAACGGTTCACCCATTCAGACGATCCTTTGTCGAGCCCTTAAAATTCATCAAGTTCAACCCCAGGACACCTTCATTTCCCTGGGAGGAGATTCTCTCTCCTATATTCAACTCTCGATGGAACTTGAGCGTCACCTGGGCTATCTTCTTAGAAATTGGGAGCAGATGCCCGTGAGCGAATTGGAGAAGCTCGTTCCTCAGAAACGGTTCAGTACGACCATTGAAATGAATATTCTCCTGAGAGCCTTAGCTATTTCTGGAGTGGTCATGAATCACTCCGGCTTTCATTTCATTGAGGGAGGAGCAATGTTGCTCCTTTTAATTGCTGGACTCAACTTTTCACGCTTTCAAGGATGTGCCCTGATTCAAGGGCAGTTGAAATCCATCCTGCCATTGTTGAAACATATCCTGGCTCCTTATTTCATTATTGCGATCGCCTACCAGGTTTGGAAGCAAAAGTTTGATCCGATGGTTTTGTTTTTGCTGAGCGACTTTCAAAGTACCCAGCAACAAACTGAACACAATATATTCTTCGTCTGGTTTATTGCCAATCTCGTCCAGACTATTATTCTGTTTTCAATTCCGTTTAGTATTCAGGCTGTCCGCAACTTTGCCAAAGCCTCTCCCTGGAGATTCGGGATTGTCTCTTTAGGAATTGGAGTTGCTACACGTATACTGGGACACTGGGTATGGGAAAGCAGCTATACGGCTGACCAGGTGCCACATATGTTGTTTTGGTTGTTTGCCCTGGGCTGGTGTATTCACTTTGCTAAATCCAGAGCTGAAAAGATAGGCACCACCGCTTTAATCTTAATGACTGTACCTGCTTTTCTTGGATTTGAAGGTCTACAAGGATGGTGGACTTTAATCGGAGCAGTCCTTCTACTTTGGCTACCCTATGTATCGATTCCAAGTCTCATTAAGTCTCCCATTCAAATGATTAGTGCGGCATCATACTATATCTACTTAACCGTTCTGATTTTCATTACACTTGTCACGAAGTTAATCGGACATGATTACCCTCTGATCACGATGTCGGCAACTCTCTTGGGAGGAGTTCTGACTTGGGTTGCTGTTCAATCATTGCAACAGTTTCTATCTGATAGGAAGTTCAGAAATGTGAAGAACCATACGGAAGCTCCACAATATTAATTGCCGACTAAGAAGATGATCTTCAATCGGGCAGTTGAAGTTAAGCATCAAAACTGTAGCTTGGGGGTATGAGAGGTGAAAAAGCCGCAACGGTTAGTTGGCGTTGATGTGCTTCGAGGGTTGGCAATTTTTGCTGTAATTATCCTTCATATTGATGAAGGTTTGCAGACTACCCCTGTAGCATGGTCAAAAATTACCGACTTTGCGTTCTTCTCTGTTCCCTTCTTTCTGGCTACCGCTTTTTACCTTGCAATTAGTAAATTGTATGTATCGAAAAGCCCGTATCCACTTTTTTCTCGACTGAAGCGGTTATTAATTCCGTATGCGGCCTGGTCTATGTTCTACCTGATTTATAAAGTTGCCAAATATACCGTTGATCGTGACCCCAACAGGGTACTAGCACTTTTTCAAGATCCCCTCTCGCTAGTTTTCTTTGGTGGTGCCTCCTATCATCTTTACTTTCTACCGCTATTGCTAACCGGAACTTTGCTGGTCAAACTGACGGAATTCTTGATTGCACGACAAGCTTCCTGGCAGGGAATTGGGCTAGTAACACTCGTGAGTGTGCTGATTTATGAAGTCGTGCTGATTTCTGGAAATGGGTTGAAAACTCCTGGTGATGTTGCATTTGAACCACTACTGGCAGCGATGTTACCGGGGGGGAATTCTAACCCGCAATTGCGGTTGTTCCTGGTTGCGCTTGTTTGGGCTTTGCGGTGCCTACCCTATATTCTGGTTGCCATGCTTTTAGCGCACCCATCCCTTCATGAACGCTGGCTTGCTTTTATCAACAAACAACCCGTATTGTGGCTGGTGATATTTATTGTTTTCAACCTTTTTGGTGGTCTGGTGCTGCCTCAGGCGGTAAACGAGGTTGCTAGAGGTTATGTTGCGCTGATTGCAGCGATCGCTATCTCAGGGAGATTAACGGAAAATGCCTTAGTTAGAAACATCGGGCTTTGTTCCTTTGGTATTTACTTGATACATATATTCTTCGTTGAAGTTTTCCAATCAGTAGCTATTCGCATTATCCCTAGCTATAACAGTAATGCCAGTACTACTATGCTGCTTATTGCCTCAATGCTCATCTTTTGTATCAGTTGGGGCACTACAAGCTTGCTGTTAACAAATAAGAGATTCGCTCAGATTTTGTAAGATTTAGCATCGGCGTATTCCGTAAAGCGGGACACCAGGAAGGTTCAGAGCAAGCTCAGAGCACCAAAAAGAAAAGCCCTACGCTAGCAGCCTGTCGGGGAATTCAACTTCAGGCTTGTTTTCCGCCAGGAAATCAATTTCCTGGCTCAGAGCGAAAGTCCATTAAAATGGACTGTCAGCCTTTCAGAGAAACCTTTTCATTCCGTTTCAACGGACTTTTGCTGTTAGAGTGATGTGTTGGCGCAAATGTTTTGTCGCATCCGGGGTTGCATCTCGACTCTGAGAAAACAAGGCAGTAATGTCTTGGATGCTCTCATCGCTCTATTCTCTGGTCATCCTCAATCTCTGCCACTTCATCAGCCTGAGCAGTAACGTGCTCTTTTTCTTGCGCTTACCCTGGACTTTATCTGAACTTTATAAGGCTTTGTGGAAGGAACATGAAAATTTGCAGCATTCTAGATAAAAATAGTGAGGAACAGATTAAGTCCACTAGATGAAGAATTGTTTCTGTCTCGGTCTATTCTGATTTGGTTTCAGGTTGCAAAGAACTACTTCCACCGCCTATGCATTGTTTTCCTGCAGGAGGAAATAGGGGGAGGTAAATTGTAGATGATTTCGCAGAATGTTCGATTCGTAAACCTCATCCCAGGCTAGGGAAGGACGTTATTCGGATTCCGCCAGCTTTTGCTTATACTCCGTACATTGGATGAATACTATCACCCTTGCTGTTGGAAGGATGCATCCTTTTCCCAGGTTCGTCAGCAAAACATTCAGCCCCGATCGCGCAAGTCACACATTTACAGTCATTTCAAGTTAGACGATTTTTTGACCGAAGTTCTAGCTGTTACGATGTTTTGCCTTAGCTCAATCGGTTAGCCTTTCAAACAATGCTTTGAGAGGGTCTGTTCACCTTCGACAATAAAGGATTTTCCATGAATATTTGTGAGCAATCAAATTTAGAGCCGTTTCTTGTGACTGATCATGCTGTCAGTTTTCAAGACAGCATTCCTGTCTGCCCCATTGTGAAGACTCGCGCTGTTGAAGCAAATAGCGTTTATTTCAGCCATCCAGTCTGGGCACAAACGTACTTTGAAGCTTGTCACCGCGATGCAGCCTTTAAAGAGCGTTGGCTGGCTGCGGCTGGGAGTTGGGATGACAAAATTGTGGTCGATATCGGGTGTGGGCCTGGAAACCTCTATGCCAATTTGGGCGGTAATCCAAAGATGTTGATTGGGGTGGATGTCGCGCGCGGGTCCCTGGAAATGGCGCAGCAAATCGGCTATACGCCTTTGTTGGCAAATGCCATGAACGTGCCGCTGCAGTCAGGTTTCGCCGATTTGGTGGCGATTAATGCCAGTCTGCATCACTGCGATGATATGTCCGCCGTGTTGGCAGAGGCGGCACGCTTGGTGCGTCCCGGTGGTTTGCTGGTCGCTGACCATGATCCACAGTTGAGCGCTTGGGATTACAAGGGCTTAGGGCTACTGCTTTATAAGATCCGTCTGAGCGTGATTTACCGCTTTTTCCTGCGAGATTTAGATGCTTCCGATGAGGACAGAGCCACGGCGCTCGCAACCGAAGTGCATCATCAACCCGGTCATGGTGTGACAGATGCGCTCTTTCGTGAAACGTTGGAGCCAATGGGTTTTACGGTCAATTTGTATCCCCATAACAATGCGATCGGGGCTGAGGCTCTGGTAGGCGATTTGGGCGAACCACCCCATTGGCGTTACCGCATTGGGCAACTGCTGTCTGGGATTAATCCTTATGGGGCAGAAGCAGCCTTATCCTTGATGTGTGTCGCCAAGCGGAACGATTGATCGTTTCAATTGCCGATTCAAACTTGAAGTGCATCAGGGTCTGATTTATTAGAATAGAATACTTCAAAAGGCGTCTGATACAGAAAGATTCCGTCTAACAACAAGTTAGGCGCGCGACTCGAAGTCGTTCGGGGGAGTTGGAAGGATTCCCAAAGAGTTCTTCCCTCCCAATGTTCAGGCAGATGTCCGCCTCGGAATGTTCACTTAGTAATAAGGGGGCAGTATCAGCAGACGAGGTTAAGTGTCGAAGCACCTTTGAAGCCAAATTGAGGGTGCAGGCTAGGGCAAGGGCATTCGACAAGCTCAGCCGAGCATTGCTAAGGATAATGCAAATGAATCCTTGATGAGGCTTCGTTAATTTAGGTGCTCGAAAGGGCTGATACGAGCATGTTGGGGCAAATGAGGGTCGGTAGCGTCTAAAGATCGACCGCGTTCGCGCAGCGTCTCCGAAGGAGAAACACCTCGCCCCCGGAGTAAAGAGGAGTCCCAAGGTAATCAGATCTCCACCCCGTGCGAAGGATGCTCCGATCGAGTCCTGGCAATGCCTTCATTCCCAGGTAAGCAAAGGGCAACCGGTGCAGACACCTCTAGCGGATACAGGATGTCCCAAGACGCGAATGCTGCCCGCCGAAAGGCAACCGGAAATCATAACGGGGCAAATAGGGCGAATGCTCAACCTAAAAGGGTGCAGACGTGGGACAGTCGATCGCGTTAATTGGCAAATCCGGTGCTGGAAAAACATCGCTTGTGGATGTCTTCCTGGGCTTACTGATTCCTCAGTCTGGTGATATTCAAGTTGACGGTCATTCAGTCTATCAGGATTTGACGGCATGGCAACGGTCAATCGGGTACATTCCCCAATCGATCTTTTTAATGGATGACACGATTCGGCGGAACATTGCCTTCGGGGTTACCGATCATTTGGTGGATGAGAAAAGATTAAGTTATGCCCTTGAGCTAGCGCAGTTGTCAGAGTTAGTCAAAGAATTGCCAGAAGGGTTGCAAACATCGGTTGGAGAGCGCGGGGTTCGTTTGTCGGGGGGGCAACGTCAACGAATTGGCATCGCCAGGGCACTTTATCATGAGCGTGAAATTCTAGTGCTGGATGAGGCGACTTCTGCCCTCGACAATGAAACTGAAGCAATGGTAAGTGAGGCAATCCGTGCCTTGAGCGGTACGAAAACAATGATCATTATTGCTCATCGGTTGACTACTGTTGAGCATTGCGATCGCGTCTATGCGATGGATAAAGGGCAAATAGTGAAGTGTGGCAGCTATCAAGAAGTCGTATTGGGAGGACAGGACGTAAAACTTTCTTAACTCCTGCTCACCATAGAGTTCAAGATTCAGGTTTCAACTGTGTCTTCTGAAGTAGATCCACAATGCGCTCACTCATTTCCTTTGCCGATGCTGGATTCTGTCCAGTCACTAGTCGTTCAGTCACTGCGACCTTCGGTTGATAGAGTGAAGCTTCGACAAATTTTGCTCCCCGCTCAATCAGTTTGGTTTCTAGCAAAAATGGTACAACCTTTGTTAACCCGATGGCTTCTTCTTCCTCATTACTAAAAGAAGTTACCGTTTTTCCAGCGACAAGATAGCTTCCATCAGAAAGCTTGACGTTGACCAATCCTGCTGGACCGTGGCAAATTGCAGCTACAACACCACCTCTTTCGTATATAGCTGCCGTGATCTTTGCAAGCTGTTGGTTATTTGGAAAATCCCACATCGCTCCTGGGCCACCAACATAGAAAATCGCATCGTAGCGGGCTGGGTTAATCTGGCTAGGATTGTAAGTCTTCTTTATTTTGGACATGTTGAATGGATTAAGAAAAAATGCCAAGTTGATTTTATCTTCCAAGTCAACATAAGCCTTTGGCGCTTCGCCACCTTTGGGACTGGCAAAGTCAATTTCAAAATTGGCATGGGTAAAGACATCGTGAGGATGGGTCGCTTCTGAGAAATGAAAGCCTGTTGTCTGACCAGTATTGCCAAGTGTGCTGGTGCTAGTTAAGACCATGAGCACTCTTCTGTTAGAAGTTTTACTTTTTTGTGAAAACGCCGACATACCGACCACCGCTGTCAGAAGAAGTAAAACACTGATGATCTTTTTGTTAAACATAGCCTAAGCCTACCTTTTTGCTTAATTGATGTCTCATCTCTAAAAGGTGTACAAAGCTGGATGGATGAGAGAATTGGAGAGAGCTTCTCCCTTAAACTTGCTAGCCACGCTGCACGCTGTCTATAGATAAACCATATATTCATATTTTCCACATAATCATACCAATTATTTAAAGAATAAGTAAGAAAATCAGTTCCGAGCAGCGATTTACTCAGCTTTCCTCTACAGTGATTGGAGTTTAGGAGTAAAAAACTTAGCTGCGGCTCTCTCTTTCTACTGTTTGTTCATCATGGAGATTTCTAGAGATGTTTGTTCAGGGGCGGTCTGATGAAACTTTTTCTGATGAAAACCTTCATGTTCAACCTAATATTTTAGATTTGGTAGATTTTTGCAAGGGATTAGCCATAGCTCTTGTTTGCTTTTTTCATTACAAATCTGGCTGGTTTGGTTGGCAAGGAGTACACATATTCATTGTCTTAAGCGGCTTTGGATTAACATACTCTTGTCTCAAGAAAAACAGAAATATCCTATGGAGACAATGGTATCTAAGGAGGGCTGAAAAAGTCTTGCCAACTTATTGGATAGTGATCTTATCTGGATTCTTTTTTTCAGTCCACCATTTTGCATTACAAGGCAATAGCATTCTAATAAGTCTCTGGAAGTCCACGCCTCAGTTTTTTCTCGATATATCCTTGCTTAAAGCATTTTCTTATCAGGCTCTATGGGGAGTTAAACCTATCATTGGCTTTGGATACGATCACTTGTGGTTTATCCCACTTATTATCAGCTTTTATATTTTTTTTCCATTTTTGTACAGATTACTCACAAGATGTGAGGGATGGTACGTACTATTATGGGCAGCAGCATTTGAATTCACCTATCGGCTAATCTCAATTTATTGGTGTGATGGCTTTCCCATTGGTCACGAACAGGCATTTATCCCTGGTTCCTCATTGTTCGGGCCAAATCCTCTAGACAAACTTGTTGAAGGGTTTCCCTTTCAATTACAGGCACCATTCAGCTTGTTCCCATCTCGGTTAGCCGAGTTTACTTTGGGTATGATAGGGGGAATTTCTTTTTTTAATCATAGATTTAAGTGGATTTTCTCCATCAAGGCAACACTGGCAGGATTTTTTATCTGGACGACTGGATATATCTGCGTATTCATTGATAGAATTGGATGGATATTTAGTGATTTTTTAATCGCTCTAGGGCTTATTTTATTGGTTGTCAATCTAGCCCGATTCTTTCAACTTTACCTTCCTTTCCTCTTTAAAAAAATAAGTCAGTTAGGCATCTGGTCGTATTATATTTATCTTGTCCATAAAATTTTTATAGGTCTATTTCTGCGGTTAATCCTCAACTCTAGTAATGTTTTATTAGGGCACGTAATGATGCTTCTACTGTTAGTATTTTTTACATGGGTTGCAAGCTTATTTTTGAAATGGATTGACGGTTCCAAGCTCTTAAATCCATTCCAAATCAACAGATAATTTAGCTTTAGGTCAGTAAAGGGGCTCTCCCGGCTTTGCGCTGATAAGACAACCTTATATCAAACTATCACTGGGTTTCAGCCGTCGATCGGGCGGCATTTTGTAGCCTTTCATACGATTTCAACCACAGATCCGGAAGAGCCGTAAAGGTTCAATTCAGTAGAACTTCCATCAGTGAGCTTAACCTTATGAAACTCGATATTCTTGGTCATCAGTTTTCCATCTTTCCAAAAAATAATCCGATCTCTCAAAAAATCTTTGAATATCGACAGGACATTTTAATCGTACTTTCCCTTGCGGTTATAGCGGGATTAGCCTCATACTACCTCGCACAGTTGATTGATCCCGTTATCGTCAATAAGCAAGTCTACAATGTATGGTTCGATGGCGATTCTCCACGCGTCTTTGCTCAAATGACGAGCCGCTCAGACTATGAACATTACCGAAATAAAGTACATCCATTATTTTCATTAATAGCCTACCCGCCCACATTTTTACTCAGAAAGATCTTAGGGGTTGAACAGTTAACAGCAGTAAGGCTAGTCTGCGCTGAAGTTGCTACTCTCTGGATCAGTGCCCTATTTACTGTATTAAGACTAATTGGTTGTCTCCGATTAGATGCAACTCTGTTTAGTATTCTTGGGGCAAGTAGCGCAGCATCTGTGTTTTGGTTTTCTGTACCAGAAACCTACTCTTTTGGTTCGCTGAGTATTTTACTAGCAATAGGTTTTGTCGCACTAACGGAACTTCGCGATTTTTCCTTTATTTGGTACACGGGAGTTAGCACCTTGACGCTCAGTTTCACCACCACCAATTGGATGGTAGGAATTCTAGCAACAGGTGTGAACCACCGATGGAAGAAAGCTCTACAAATCACTGCTACTGCCTATCTCCTCACAACTGTGCTGTGGCTTTTAACAAAGAAGGCTTTTCCTCATACACAGTTTTTTGTTGGTGATTCGGAGGAAAGAGCATATCTAATCCGTCCCGACTTGAGGCATCTATTACAAGTCGCCCAATCCTTTTTCTTGCACACAATGGTCATGCCAGCTATTAAGTTGGTTGAAAATGATAAAGCATTTCAGGATTTGGGTTGGCCGATGATGTCTGTGCAAGCCTCTCCTCTTGGTTCGGGTAGCTTGTTGGGAACTGTTTCGATCTGGTTGTGGATTGCACTATTAGGTTTGGGTTTATGGGGTTTATTCTCAATCAAAAAGCATCTCAAGCTCCGGATCGTGATTGGGCTGGCACTTCTGGGACAGCTAGCCCTTCATTCGGTGTACGGGCGCGAAACATTTCTTTACTCTCTTCACTTCGCCCCCCTGTTAGTTGTGTTAGCTGGATTGAGTGTGCTCACACGAGTACGCCCACTTGCATTAGTGCTAGCCCTTATACTCACACTGACTGTTGGGATAAATAACGGGTTGCAATTTAGTAAGGCCATAACAGTTGTTCAGAACAGTGGTCCCCAACATCATCGGGTTCAATCACAGATGCGTTTACCCCCATCTGACCCACGGACTCGTGGAGTAGGACATGTGCCACTTGCCAAACCAGACGACCACAATGGCTATATAGAATCCTTACCCTGATTCACTTGTAGAGTTTTGATGATTCAACCTTAACAACCGCACAGAAGAAGTCACAGCTAAAGGTATTTTATCAATGTTTAATCTTAAAAAGATTGTTGACTCTACTAGTTCTTTAACTTTCCATAGAAAAAGCTGTATCGCGATTCGTAAATATTGGCAGGACATTTTAATTGTATTTTTCTTGGCAGCTTTAGTGGGATTAGCTTCATATCACCTTGCACAGTCGATTGATCCTGGCATTGTCAGTTTTGAGTCCGTCAATACGTGGTTTGATGCTGATCCCGTACGAGTATTCAGCGCCATGACCAGCGCTAGAAGTAATGAACATCTTCGCAATAAAGTACATCCCCTGTTTTCATTAATCGCATATCCGCCCGCGATTCTACTTAGGAAAGTTTTAGGCATCGAATCGTTGACGGCGGTAAAGTTCGTTTTTGCTGGGGTTACTGCTCTCTGGATCAGTGCTCTATTTACTACACTAAGGCTGATTGGTTGTCTCCGATTGGATGCAACTCTGTTTAGCCTACTTGGGTTAAGCAGCGCAGCTTCTGTGTTTTGGTTTTCTGTACCAGAAACCTACTCCTTTGGTTCACTAAGCATTTTGCTGGCTCTCGGTTTTGTCGCGCTGGCGGAACTCCGCCAGTTTTCCTTTATTTGTTACACGGCAGTTAGCACCTTGACGCTCAGTTTCACCACCACCAATTGGATGGTAGGAATTCTAGCAACAGGTGTGAACCACCGATGGAAGAAAGTTATACAAATCACCGCTACCGCCTATTTACTCACAACTGTGCTGTGGTTTTTAGAAAAGAAGGCTTTTCCTAAGACACAGTTTTTTGTTGGTGATTCGGAGGAAGGAGCATATCTAATCCGTCCCGACTTGAGGCATCTATTACAAGTCGCCCAATCCTTTTTCTTGCACACAATGGTCATGCCAGCTATTAAGTTGGTTGAAAATGATAAAGCATTTCAGGATTTGGGTTGGCCGATGATGTCTGTTCAGGCATCTCCTCCGGGTTCAGGTAGCTTGTTGGGAACTGTTTCGATCTGGTTGTGGATTGCACTATTGGGCTTGGGTTTATGGGGTTTATTCTCAATCAAAAAGCATCTCAAGCTCCGGATCGTGATTGGGCTGGCACTTCTGGGACAGCTAGCCCTTCATGCGGTGTACGGGCGCGAAACATTTCTTTACTCCCTTCACTTTGCCCCCCTGTTAGTTGTGTTAGCAGCATTGAGTGTGCTCACACGAGTACGCCCACTTGCATTAGTGCTAGTCCTTATACTCACACTGACTGTTGGGATAAATAACGGGTTGCAATTTAGTAAGGCCACAACAGTTGTTCAGAACAATGGACCGCAACGTCACCAGGTACAGGCACAGATGCGTTTGCGTCCATCTGATCCATGGTCTCGTGGATCAGGGCATATAGTGCTTGCCGCTCCAGGTAGTCAAGAGGTCGATAAGGCTTACCATGAACCGGGGGGTAGTTTTAGTCCTGCTGTCGGTAGCTTTGGTGTTTCTTTTTGGCTCACAGATGCATCAGGAAATCTCAAAGCGACTAGCGATCGCATTCCATTGAATGAAATCGATCAGCAGTTTACCTGGAAAGAGGGACATACCATTCCAGGAATTTTGACTAAGACCAACTATTATGAAGCTCTATGGCAGGCTCAAGCGCCAAAAGACTGGGCGCTCGATCTCAAAACCCAAACAAACCCAAATTCTAAGTCGGTTTTGGTAATCCGTAGCGTTGGACCAGCGGGAGGTCCGATCAATGCTTTGAACTGGGATGGAAAACAGTTATTGATTAACGATCGCTGGTCTGTCACTGTCACCCCAACACCAAAAGTCTATTTAGGTGATGAAGGTCGTCAAGGGTGGATAAAAGAACAGTCAACGATCGCCCAATGGAAAGGAGAACAGGGTTGGGGCTATGCCCGATTTGAACTCGGCGATCGCCAGGATTGGCGTGTTACCATTCATGACTTATCCCCCTCCAATCCGGTCAATAGCCCAATTCAAACCAGTACACAGGCGAATGTAGAACTGAATTTGCCTGATCAGCAATTTACCGAAAGCTTCAAGGCTCAGGTTGCCCATATCAAGATGGGGCTGGTAGGGAAGGAGACCCGTCCCGGTGAACCAACAAACTATCCCTTAGCATGGCAGCGGGATGGAGCCTATGAAGTGGTTGCGCTGGCCCGTGCCGGACAATTACAGACAGCGAAGGAACTATCAACTAACTTTGCTGAACATGATTTCTTTGGCGGCTTTGGGGCTGAGGCAGATGCCCCTGGGTTATCGCTTTGGGCGCTGGAAGAAGTGGCAGTACGCCTGAAACAGACGGAATACGATCAATGGCTATGGCCCCACATTCGTCGAAAAGCCGCATTCATCTTAAGGATGATGACAACAACTGAACCGATTCGCCAACCCTTTGAAGGTCCAGTTGTCCCAAGCTATAAAGATAATCCTGATCTGACCTTGGTGGCAGAACCAGCACAAAACGGTTTGATTGTGGGTCGAATGGACTGGCACCGTCCCTTACTCTTTGTCAATGCTGTCAGCTATCGCGGGTTACTGGATGCTGCCGCACTGGCAGAGAGGGTTAACCAACCTGCCGATGCTCAACGGTGGCGGGATGCAGCAGCAAAATTGCAGCAATCCTGGGAAAAAGCATTCAAATCTCCAGAGATAGAAAATGAAAGAACCTTCGTTAGCAGCCTTTGGCCCACCTGGATAGCCGCATCTGATCAGAATCAAGAGCGGTTTAAGCAGGCGTTACAAGCACGATGGAGCAAGCTCCGCGATGCCCAAGGTGGATTTAAGAGTTCTCCATTGTGGACGTATTTTGACATCGCAGAAGCGCACCAATGGTTATTGCTCAACCAGCCTGAGCGAGTATGGTCAACCTTGCGCTGGTTTTGGAATCATCAAACTTCGCCTGGTCTGTATACCTGGTGGGAAGGTAACGGTGAGGAAAACACGTTTCGCCGTTGGGAACGTATCCGTGGCTGGGTAAATCCTCCGAATGTGACTCCCCACTACTGGACTGCTGCTGAGATGCTGTCACTGCAACTGGATATGTTGGCTTACACGGACTTGTCAACCAAGCAACCAACTGTCGTGATTGGCGCTGGTATTCCCAGCAATTGGCTCAGCCAGCCCATGAGTGTTCGTGGGTTGCCCATGCCCTTCGGCAAACTGGATTGGAACTGGAATGGACAGCAGATGCAGGTAACAATTTCGGGTAAACCAGTGAATGTGCAGCTTGGCTCTAGTTTTTCTAAGGGTACACCGCTGAAAGTTGAGCAGAGGGAGCTATGAAAAGACGGAAATTCTTGACGATTTTGGGTTCAACAGCGACCCTTACGGTAGTGGGGGCGATCGCGTGGCGACAGAAGTGGTATCGCGGAGCCGTTGCTCCGATTCACGCTTACTATATATCCTTAAAGCAGGAGAAGGAAAGCCTGAAAGATGCACCAACAGGCTCACTAACCGCCTCCACCCTGAGCGTTTTGCTGGCAACCACGGAAGCATTGCTTCATGATACCCCTCCCAAAGAAATGAGCCACTATGAGGATTTCTTCCGCTGGCACGCCGAGCATTTGTCTGGATATAAGAGGCTGTATGAGCAATTTGCTGCAACGGTTGATCAAATAGCAAGGAAAAGTAGCAACATCACCTTTGCCGACAACGATATTGTCACGCGAAAAAAGATTCTAGCCATGGTGGCTCCTGCTAGTTCTGACTCTCTACTTGGCAAGTTGGGAAAGTTTCAGACAGTTCTCTTTGGCAAAGAGCAATTATTGTTTTACAATCATATCGTTCACGAAATTTTTCGATTATTCGCTAGAACAGATGCTTTGATACTGGTGGGATATGAAGCTTGGCCAGGACAAGCTCGAGGACTTGATAACTATAGGCAGCTACCAGGCAAAGCTAAAGCAGAGTCGGCTCGAATGATGAGCCGTATGGGAGGTAATTAAGATGTCTCAAAGTACGGTTGCTATCGTTGGATCGGGAATTGTTGGGACTACCATTGCCTATCTATTAACAAAAAAAGGCTACGACGTAGATGTGTTTGAAAAGGGACCTGACTATCCATACCCCCATACTGCCCAGTTTCGTGAACAGGTACTTTATTTACATGAAAATTCTGCCTATATTTCTCCTACAGATCTGAAGCATCTGACACTCTCAGGCGATTATCAGCGCAATCTTAATGGGGACTTCTACATGGTCGTAGGAGGAAGTGCAACAAGGTGGTCGGGCATCACACTCCGGATGATTCCAAATGACTTTAAAACGAAAACTCTTTATGGGTATGGGGAAGATTGGCCTCTAACCTATGGTGACTTAGAACCCTACTATTGCAAAGCAGAGTCCCTTTTGGGAGTATCCGGTACAGACAGCGATAATCCCTTTGCTCCGCCACGCTCTAAGCCGCATCCTCTGCCACCCTTTGAGCTGAGCTATGATGATGTGATTTTTGCTGAAAAGCTCCGTGCTCATGGCATTGTGCTACATACTACTCCCCAGGCGAGAACGAGTAAAGACTATGGCGATAGGGTTGCCTGCGAGAATTACGGACCTTGTTGGGTTTGTCCAACAGGCGCGCGCTACTCTCCGAACTACCACCTCATGCACGCTCTGAAAACGGGTAAGTGTAAGCTGCATACCAATGTCTCTGTCAGAAGAATCGTTGTAGATAAATCTGGCAAAGCAACAGGACTGGTTTATCAACCAAATGATAAATCGCAAGAACAAGAACATTCTGCCAAAATTGTGATTGTTGCGGCTAACGCGATCGAATCCGCTCGTTTGCTACTTCTATCCGCCGATGAGCGCCATCCTAATGCATTGGGCAACAACACGGGGCATGTTGGTAAGCATCTGACGTTTCACCATGGATGGTATGGTGAAATGCATTACAAGGAGACCCTTTATCCCTCTAGATTTGGTGGTTGGACAGGGCAATGTCATCAATTTCTCGATCCTCCAAGTCGAGGAAAACATGGATCAGTTAAAATCGAGTTCCCCTTTATCCATGAACCGGATCCATTCTTAAGTGCAGCAGATCTGAAGTGGGCAACAAGCTCAGACGTTATAGAGCATGTCAAGGAAGTACAACATCAGCAGCCCATACGATTACATTCAGAAGCCTCAACAGGCCCCGAGAAGTATGTTGCTCTATCCAAGGATCGCGATCGCTTCGGCGATCCATTTGCCCATGTCCAATATAGTCTGAACGATTTTGACTATGAGACTTATCAGTTTGCTACAAAATTGTTTGATCGGTTTGCCGAGGCAACACAGGCGGATCAGAAAAAGTGGACTGAACCGAAGGGTTTCAGTTCTACCGCTCACCACCACGGCACCTGCCGAATGGGGACGAACCCACGGGACAGCGTCGTAGACTCATTTGGCAAGATGCATGATATTCCAAATCTATTGATCGCGGGTGGCAGCACCTTTGTCGGTTCCGCAGCAGTCAACCCCACTCTTACTATGGTAGCTCTAGCAATTCGGACAGCAGATTATCTCATGGATCAGATACTTGACAGGCAAAATTGATTAGTCCTGCATAAAAGTCTATTAAGTTACTTTTGTAGTTTATTCTGGATGAGTCCATAAGCATTACAGGCACAGCTTCATACCCAACATCAGCAAAGCAAGAGGTTGCTCAAGACATGGATAAAAGATTTCTAAATTATGGAACTCGAGGGGAGAGTGGGTAATCAGTTGTTTAACTTTGCAGCTGGCTATGCATTAGCCAAGCAACTTGGGGCTGACCTCGCATTTTCTAGCCATAAAATCCTACCTGAGGATCTTCTCCTTCCTCAAATGATTGGTTCTCTTTATAGAGAAGCTACACCGTCAGAACTATTTAAAGTTGGAAAGTATCCTTACAAACTTATCCTTCAGCAAAAACTCAATCGCAAAATCGTCAATATTACTCGTCAGTTCCAAGGATACAGACCTGCTCAATTCTCAATGGATTCTATTCTAGCTTTCGATTATGATGCCACTGTCCTGACTCTTGATCTCCCAGCTTACATCACAGGCTTCTTCCAGAATGAGCAGTATTTCGCAGATTACAGTACCGAAATATACACTGCGGCATTTTCGCAGCTTAACAAGACATCCCAAATCTCACAGCTACCAAAATCCATAAAGCATCCAGTGGTTGCAGTCTCCTTCCGTCGAGGAAACTATAATCCACTTGGTTGGTCCCTACCGCTTCACTTCTATGATAGAGCATTAGACTATCTCAAAGAGCATACAACAATTGGCACCTTGCTACTCTTTGGCGATGATTGGGATTTCCTCGACCTTGTTGGTGAGAGATGGTCTAGATCGCACTCGGTGTTTAATGCTTTGACGCTTGGATCTGACCCAATCTCTCAACTATCGCTTATGGCAGATAGTGAGCATTGTATCGTCGCAAACTCAACCTTTTCTTGGTGGGGAGCATGGTTCGGGGATCAGCAGCATCAAAATCACCATCGAATTGTAATTGCACCTAAGGAATGGATCAGTGGAGGCACAAACAATCCTGCTGGTAAGATAATTCCTGATAGGTGGGTAAAGCTCCCATTAGAGAGCGAACCGGAGCGCTCCTCAGCTGTTTCTATAGCCCGTTTTGAAAATAATAATTCCTGACAGGAATTCATCTTCGGAGCATGCCAACTGAGTAAGCTGTCCGACATTTAAATCGCACTATTTGTGCGCCAGACCCTATGCTGCAAGGGATTCGGTCAAGAAATTTAAATGAGTAACAGCTTATTTCTAGCGGGATTTAGGTGGAGATGTCGCATATCACAGATTCTATGAAATCACGTCTAACCTGATTGAGTAAGTCACCTTTAGCTTGTAATTAGTACTCCTCTCGTTACTCAAGCTGACAGCCTTCCAGCAAAAAGTATTGCAGAATGGAGATATGAATCATACAGAAACATCCTAGAATTGACGACTTCCGAAAATGCTGCCAGTTATACTCTCAACCTGACTTAGGTTGGGAGATATAGCAGCGTAAATGTTTTTTATTTCGTATTCGTCTGGTGTTAGATAACCCAGCCAAGATACAAGGTTGGGTAGAGCGCTAACGAAACCCAACAAAGCACACTAAATCTAAGCTACGTAAAATTAGCCATTCAAGGAGGCTCTAGTATGGATTCTCGGAATCAATCAATCCGCGTATCGGTTATCATTCCTTGTTTCAACGATGGCGGGTTTCTTGAAGAGGCGATCGCAAGCGTTGAAACTTGCCCAGATCCCATTTACGAAATTATTGTCGTAAACGATGGTTCTACAGATCCGTCTACTTTGAACATTCTTCGTGATTTAACAAGTAAAGGCTATAAGGTAATTAATCAGCAAAATCGAGGACCAGGTGCTGCCAGGAATACTGGTATTAGACAGGCACAGGGAGAATATATTTTGCCGTTGGATGCGGATAACCGAATCCGACCTGCTTATATTTATCGAGGAATTGAGATTCTCGATCGATTTCCTGATGTCGCTGTTGCCTATAGCGATGTTGATCACTTTGGCGAAAAGACTGGTGCAAAACAAATTCCAGATTTCTGTCTGTCCTCGCTAGTCGTTGATAATTATATTGATAACTGTGCTGTTTTTCGTAAGTCAGCATGGGCACAATGCGGTTTTTATGATGAGGAAATGCCATACTATGGTCA
>Ga0163147_10002002_pt1 | contig 29813 bp, 38 predicted proteins | sample OliLakLV19MP6G1_FD_148597 | JGI IMG/M metagenome (GOLD analysis project Ga0163147, IMG submission 148597) | Freshwater microbial mat bacterial communities from Lake Vanda, McMurdo Dry Valleys, Antarctica- Oligotrophic Lake LV.19.MP6.G1 | ecosystem: Environmental > Aquatic > Freshwater > Lake >...
ACAAAATCTGATGAAATTGGGGTATTTCCCAATGAAATGAGTTGTCTGACTGTTTTTTGGCTGGTGGTACAGCACGATCATGCCAAACATGACCGTTTCGCTACCGCGAATAATTCATGACACTAACGGTATACCTTTATTTATGTATCTTAATATAGTTTTGTTTTTTCTCGCCGACCTACTTAATGGGATTGGCATTACGGATGCGGTGAAGCCAAAAATCTTTGAGCATTTGTTTACAACCAAAGGCGTGGGGCAAGGAACAAGGCTAGGATTGGCGATCGCCCGTCAAATCTTAGTCCAGAAACACTCTGGAACTTTAGAAGTCAACTCAACTTTAGGTCAAGGTACAGAATTTGTGATTTCAATTCCGGTGAAGGAGCTCGCTGTAAAAGACATTCAGGCAACGATCTGCGTTGACGCAGCATAACAAATCGTTGCAGCGGCGACATAAAGATGATTGATATCGCCTCTTCAAACCCTCCAAACTATTGATATAGTAGTACGCGGTGCAAAAAACGGTAAACCATGACAGCCACAAATCTCGTCAATAAATTTGAGTACAAGCCCCTATACAAACCAAATCAATTAATTTGCGGAACGGGGCAAACAGCCATTGTCAGCGGCTGGACAGTAAAAAGTGCGGTCGGCAAAAAATTACAACCCAACGAATTTGCTGCGATCGGACAACTCTACTCTCCTACTCGCGGCATCAACTTCTTAATTAGAAACTTGCTGTGCAATCCTCACGTCCGCTTTTTAGTAATTCTCAACGCTACCAAAGAAGACCGCAACTCGGGTGCGGCCGCGTGTTTGCTCGACTTTTTTCGCAACGGCTTTGAAGCCGGCAAAAGCGATACTGGTAGAGATTGCTGGCTAATTAAATCTGCAATATTTGGCTACATTGATATTGAAATAGCAGCAGAAGCCTTAGAACTATTGCGTCATTCAATAGAATGGAAAGAAGCCAAGAATATAGCAGAAACAGTGACTCTTGTCAAGTCTTTTGCCCAAAAAGAATCTGTTGAACCTTGGGGAGAAACCGTAACTTTTCCGTTAGTCGAAATCGTCCCGACTGTACTCCCCGGCCAGAAATACGGACACAGAATCGAAGGCAAAACTATCGCCGAAACTTGGGTAAAAATTATCCACCGAATTAAGACCACCGGCACCTTACGGCCGACTGGTTACGACGGACAGTGGCAAGAATTAATCGACTTAATGGCAGTGATTACAGATGAACCTGCGGAGTTCTATTTTCCCGAACCGAATTACTTACCAATCGACCGCGATTTCCTCGAACAGTACAAACCGCAAATGCTGGAAGATGCCCCGTATAACGAAGGCATTAAATATACCTACGCACAGCGGATGAGGTCGTGGTTTGGACGAGATCAAATTGAAGAAGTGATTGCCAAACTAATTAAGGAAATTGACGCGGCAAGTGCTGTAATTAGTTTGTGGGATGCGGGCGGAAATATTAACAGAAGACCTGATGGTTCCTCCGACCACCAGCACAGCGGCAGTCCTTGTTTAAATCACATTTGGGTGCGAGTTGTAGACGGTGAAATATCGCTAACTGCAACTCTCCGTAGTAACGATATGTTTGCAGCTTGGCCGGCAAATGCAATGGGTTTGCGGGCTTTGCAGCAGCATATTCGCGATGAAATTGCGAGGCGTTCCGATTATAATTTGACAATGGGCCCGTTGGTAACGCTGAGTCAATCGGCTCACTTGTATGACGATACCTTTGAAAATGCCGATCGACTAATTCAAACCCAATATGCTAAAATCTGCCAAGATCGAGACTTTTTCGATGCAGCGGGCAATTTTTTAGTTGAAGTAGCCGACAATCAAATAGTTGTCACGCAAACCACCCCGGGCAGCGGCGAAGTTGTCACCTGTTATTCTGGAAAAAACCCTCTCAAGTTAGTGCGAGAAATTTGTGCGGCTTCCCCGGCCATCCAACCCGAGCATATTGGTTATTTGGGAATAGAATTGCAGAAGGCGGCCGAGTGTCTGAAAACCAGCAACCAATACATTCAGGATAGAAGATGAATCTAGAAGAAGAAAGACCGACTTGGGACGAATACTTCTTAATGTTAGCAAAATTGGCCGCTACTCGATCGACTTGTCTGGCTTTTCCTGTAGGCGCAGTGATAACTAAAAACAGGCAAGTTTTAGCAACGGGTTACAACGGTTCGCCGTCAGGTTCGGCACACTGTACTACTCAAGGCTTCTGCTATCCTGGTTTGAGTAGCTGCGACGCCAGCAAAACTTTGCCATCAAGGGCGGTTCACGCGGAAGCAAATGCGATCGCCAAAGCTGCCAAACACGGTATATCTACTGCTGGGGCTAGTATTTACGTCACCTTAGAACCCTGTATCTATTGTTTGAAATTAGTCATTGCCGCTGGAATTAGAGAAGTGTTTTACGAAACGACTTTTAACAGTGGAGAAAAAGCTGCTTTGAGAGATACTTTTATCAGTGAAGGTATTGTTGAGTTAAAACAAATTCAGCTATCTGAAGATACAGCAAAAAAGGCGGCTTTGTTTTTATTGCATCCTACATCTGTGTCCCAAAAATTAGTATAGGAGCAATCCTCCCCGTGGTTGTGGCAGCCACAGGAAATAACTGTGCTGTGTTCCTATAAATGATATTTATTTGCTGGCAATTTGTAGGGATACGGCACTGCCGTATCCTCAATCCCGCGTGATACAAATGATATTTATTTTACGCTTTGTAAAGACACAGCACTGCCGTGTCCTTACAACAAATAGAGATGGCAATTAACCAAAAAACGGCCTTAAAAATTGTGAATACCCTGTAGTTCAATCAAACTCATTCACCGCTTGCAAATAGTCGATCGCGGCATCTATCCTCGAAGAATACTTAAAAGCAAACTGATCAAACCAATATCCCTCATCGGAATTCTTATCCAACTTTTTCAGCCAAACCTGAGCTTGCCTAACTTTCTGTCTGTGCGTTTGTACCTCCAACTGCGGCCCCGCGACTTTTTCGGCTGGCTGCGGTTCCTGTAAAGCCACTTCCTGAGCTTTATTTTGTGCTTGGTGCTCAGCCTTAATCGGTTCCTGTAAAGCCACTTCCTGAGCTTTATTTTGTGCTTCGTACTCAGCCTTAATTTGAGCTAAATCCTTGTCCAAAGGACTGGCAGACAAATTTATATCTGATGTTTTAAATGTTGGATTTGACGGCGTTTGTGCTTGCACCGACGCCTGACTTTTCAACTCAGCAATTTTTTGAGATGCTTGATACTCTGCCTTAAGTTCACCTAACAGGCGATCGATCGATTCCATAACTTAAACCCCCTAAAAAATGCTGCTGGGCTAACTGGCCCCAATATAATCACGGAAACATCGCCCGCCTCCTTAATCAGTTATTGCATTCAGCAATACCTCTGTCAGAGTCATTCCTTCAATATCATCCATCGTGACAGTATCAACGATATCGAATTTAGCCCCGGCGCTTTGCAGTTCGTCATCCAATATTTTGAGAAACTTAGTAGCTTCCGGCGCATTCCCTACTTGAATGAAAGAAATCGCCAACTCTTCATCTCGATCGAGCTTCCGAGAAGCCTCTATAATCGTTTTCATCACATCTTTGCGATCGTCCGGTTCCCCATCCGTCACCACTAATATTGTTTCCCCATTTTGCTTGGTCTTACCGGATGCTTTGCGCTGAAAGTAACTGTTCAGAGCGTCTTCTAGAACAGCCGCTAAATTCGTAGTCCCGGAAGGTTCGTTTTCTTGGAAAATTTGCACGACTTTAGCTGCTGTTACGTTGTCATATCGCTTGAAGCGACCGGAAAACACATAAACTGTTATGCCATCAGGATCAAGTTCTTCGCATTTATTCGCCAATGCGATCGTCGATTCTTGCATGAGCGCCCACCGACTTTTACCGCCCATCTGGTCTTTTGTGTACATACTGCCGCTTTTGTCAATTATGATGGTATAATCGCGATTCTGAAGCATAAGATTTTTCCTGTTAATTAAGTTTTTCCCAAAAAGATCAAAACCAGCGAGCCGAAGCTGTTGAGCTTTAGTTGCTCGCTGCGTTTTTTTAGTTAATTTGCGATCGCAAATACCGGAATTTAAGCTGCAACTAAAGCATCTTTAAGTGGCTTCCAGCTAAAAGCTCGATCGCCCCCCATCTCCACTGCTATTTTAACTCGCGGTTCTAACGTCGGCAAAACAGTCAAATACTCAATCTCCTGACTCGACAAAATCTGCCCTTCAATGATCCACAGCACCAGTCCTTTTGATGCGGGCGGCAAATTGTCTAATTGAGTTTTCAACATCGGCGGCACGTAGTACGTATAACCCACAGCCCCTTCGTTACCAGTAGTTTTCTTGCCCAAATGCGGCGGTCGTACCCCGTGAACCCCCGTTAAATACATCGCCAAATCGCCCAAACCCCGTGCCGTAATTGTGTATGCACCGTAGCCTGCAGCCCTCAGCCGCCGCAGGTAGCGCCCCTCAAATCCTCCCTCTAAAGGAACATACAGGGCCAGCGACCCCGACTTTTCCAAATCCCGAATCATATCCGAACCCGTCGTAATTAGTCCCATAAATTTGTGTTGCGTGCTGCGTTAAGTTTGGTCGATCGCTGCTTGCGAGCTGGAAATATTATAAATCCTAAAGTTGAGGCGAAAAATTCTCATCGCGGCCTTGACAAACGGCAAACACTTCATGTACTATTGTGAATTGTCGCCGTACAAGGATACTGAGTAGCTTGCCGCTCAAGTCCTGGCGCAAAAAAGCAAGACCGAGACAATACTCGGAGATCGATCGGGTAAAAATCCGCGAATCTCAACCCTTGCAAGACTTCCACAAGCTCGCTCCCAAATTTAAAACTCAAATTTTAAACACCGAGGAAAGCTGTTGGTTGATAACAGTTAATTGCAGGAACACTGAAATAAATGTTTCTGCACAAGAGCAAGCGGATTGACGTAAATTTCGCAATCCGAAACCTCTTGCGTAAATAAAAGGAAAAAAATCCGTGTCTGTAGGCATTCTTGGCACTAAACTAGGCATGACTCAAGTGTTTGACGCCGAAGGGAGAGCCATCCCCGTCACCGTCATACAAGCAGGGCCTTGTACAGTAACTCAAATCAAAACAAAACAAACTGACGGCTACGGTGCCGTTCAAGTTGGATACAACGAAGTCAAACCAAAGGCTCTCAACAAGCCAGAATTGGGACACCTTGCCAAGTCGGGGGCGAATCCATTGCGCCACTTGCACGAATACCGCTTGGAAGATACCAGTTCCTTTGAATTAGGCCAACAACTAAAAGCCGATGCTTTTACACCGGGACAAATAGTAGATGTCATCGGTACAAGCATCGGTAAAGGTTTTGCAGGCTTTCAAAAGCGCCACAACTTTAAACGCGGCCCGATGTCTCACGGTTCCAAAAATCACCGCGAGCCTGGATCGATCGGACCTGGAACTACTCCCGGTCGCGTTTATCCTGGGAAAAAAATGGCGGGACGTATGGGCAACGTTCAAGTCACCGTCCGCAAACTAACAATTGTCCGGGTGGATACAGAGCAGAATTTGCTGCTAATTAAGGGAGCAGTTCCCGGCAAAGCTGGCGCCTTAGTCAATGTTGTGCCTGAGAAAAAAGTAGGACGTTAGTCAGTAGTCATTAGTCAGTAGTCAGCAGTCAGTAGATAGTGGTTGGCCGTTAGTAGCAAGCAATAACTAAGAACTAAAAGCTGAAAACTAAGAGCTGAAAACTAAGACCTGAGAACAGACAACAGACAACAGACAACAGACAACAGACAACTAACAACAGACAACTAACAACAGACAAAGGACAAAAGATATGGTTAATTGTGTAGTCCGAAATTGGCAAGGCGAAGAAGTTGGGGAAACAACTTTAGAACTGCGCGTAGCCAAAGAAGAAAATGCGTCTCACATCGTTCACAGAGCATTGACGCGGCAACTGAATAACGCCCGTCAAGGAAATGCTTGCACCAAAACTCGATCGGAAGTCAGAGGCGGTGGCCGCAAACCCTGGCGTCAAAAAGGCACCGGCCGAGCCAGAGCAGGTTCGATTCGTTCTCCGCTGTGGCGGGGCGGCGGTGTCATCTTCGGGCCAAAACCGAGAGACTTTGAAGTCAAAATGAACAAAAAGGAACGCCGTCTCGCTTTGCGGACAGCATTCCAAAGTCGCACCGAAGACATCATTGTGGTTGAAGAATTTGCAGAGCAATTTCCGAGACCGAAAAGCAAAGAATTGCTGAGTGCGATCGCCCGCTGGGGCATCGAACCCGATACAAAAGTTCTGTTAATCTTGCCAGAACCGCAACCAAACGTCTACTTATCAGGACGCAACATCGAATTAGTAAACGTCATCTTGGCAACTTCCCTGAATGTTTACGACGTTCTCGCGGCTGACAAAATTATCGTCACATCTACAGCCATAGCTAAAATTCAGGAGATTTACGGTGAGTAAAATCGACCCCCGCGACTACGCAGATTTGATCCAGCGTCCGATTCTCACCGAGAAAGCTACTCGAATGATGGAATTAAATCAATTCACATTCGACGTAGCCCCCAAAGCGACCAAGCCTCAAATCAAAGCTGCAATCGAAGAACTCTTTAAGGTTAAAGTCACCGCAGTTAACACCCAAAACCCGCCGCGTAAAAAGCGTCGAGTTGGTAAATTCGTCGGTTTTAAACCTTGTTACAAGCGAGCAACCGTCACTCTCCTAGACGGAGACTCCATCCGCAAACTCCTATTCCCAGAAGTTTAGCCAATCTTGGATTTTAGATTTTAGATTTTAGATTCCGGTTAGCTGGTGTAAATTCCCAATCCAGGAAACTGCCAACTTAACTGATAATCCCAAATCTAAAATCCAAAACTGCAAAGTCCAAAATCCCCAGTCTAAAATCTAAAATCTAAAAGCGATTATGGGCATCCGTTCTTACCGACCTTATACCTCCAGCACCCGAGAACAAACCGTCTCGGACTTTGCTGAAATTACCAAATCAGAACCAGAAAAGTCTCTAACCAGCAATAAGCACACCAAACAAGGCCGCAACAACCGAGGCGTCATTACCTGTCGCCACCGGGGAGGCGGTCACAAACGGCTTTATAGAGACATCGACTTCCGCCGCGACAAACACAGCATTCCCGCTACCGTCAAGGCGATCGAATATGACCCCAATCGCAACGCCCGCATCGCCCTCGTGTTCTACAAAGACGGCGAAAAACGGTACATCCTGCACCCGCTCAACTTAAACGTCGGTACAGTAATTGTCTCAGGCCCAGACGCGCCGATCGAAATCGGCAACGCCCTCCCCCTGAAGAACATTCCCCTCGGTACCAGCATCCACAACGTTGAGCTAGTACCAGGAAAAGGCGGACAAATCGTTCGCTCCGCAGGCTCCAGCGCTCAGCTAATGGCAAAAGAAGGTAGCTACGTTACCCTCAAACTGCCATCCGGCGAACAGCGCAAAGTCCGCGCCGACTGCTACGCTACGATCGGTCAAGTCGGCAACACAGACGCCAGAAACATCAGCCTCGGCAAAGCAGGTCGCACCCGCTGGAAAGGCCGCAGACCCACCGTTCGCGGTAGCGTCATGAACCCGGTAGACCACCCGCACGGCGGTGGCGAAGGCAGAGCGCCCATCGGGCGTCCGGGGCCTATGACTCCTTGGGGCAAACCAGCATTGGGTGCAAAAACCCGACGCAAAAACAAGCGCAGCGACGCTTTAATCGTCCGCCGTCGCCGCAAATCTTCCAAGCGCGGCAAGGGCGGTAGACAAAGCTAGTCATCAGTCAGCAGTCTTCAGTGCTTAGTTATTTTATTAACTGCTAAGTAATGACTGAGGACTAATGACCAATGACTGCTGAAAGCTGACTAATGACTCCTGAATCACTAAAAAAATCATGTCTCGATCGCTAAAAAAAGGCCCCTTTGTCGCAGATCATCTGATGACAAAAATCGAAAAACTCAACGCCGCCGGCCAAAAACAATTAATTAAAACTTGGTCGCGCTCTTCCACAATCCTGCCCCAAATGGTAGGCCACACGATCGCCGTTCACAACGGCAGACAGCACGTACCAGTCTACCTCACCGACCAAATGGTAGGTCACAAACTCGGAGAATTTTCCCCCACTCGCACCTTTAGAGGTCACGCGAAAAGTGGTGATAAAAAGGCGAAAAGATAGCCAAATTAGGTGACAGGTAATAGGTAATCGAAAAACTTTTCCCCAATTACCAATTACCTTTTTCCCAATTACCAATTACCTACTTAACCCCAATCCAAATGGTTATAGATACCACATACGAAATTAAAGCGATCGCCCGTTACATCCGGACATCCCCTTTCAAAGTGCGCCGAGTCCTCGACCAAATTCGCGGCAAAAGCTACCAAGAAGCGCTGATTTTACTCGAATTCATGCCCTACCGCGCCTGCGAACCAATCGTCAAAGTTTTGCGATCGGCAGTAGCCAACGCCGAACACAACGCAGGATTGGACAAAAGCAAGCTCGTAGTCTCTCAAGCTTACGCAGACCAAGGCCCAGTCCTCAAACGCTTTAGACCACGCGCTCAAGGTCGCGCCTACCAAATCCGCAAGCCAACTTGCCACATTACGGTAATAGTTGCTCCGCTGTTAGAAGACTAAACCAGGGAAAAACGTAATAGGTAATAAACAGCTTAAAGTTGAAAAAAATGGGTAATCACCAATTACCAATTACCAATTACCAATTACCAATTACCAATTAACTCATCAAATATTATGGGCCAAAAAATACATCCAATTGGTTTTCGCCTCGGCATTACCCAAGAGCACCGCTCTCGCTGGTTTGCTGATCCCAAAAACTATCCAGAACTCTTGCAAGAAGACTATAAAATTCGCAAGTACGTTCGTAAAACCCTCAGCAATGCAGGCATTTCCTCGGTCAGAATTGAGCGGAAAGCCGATCAAATCGACCTAGAAGTGTTCACAGCCAGACCAGGCGTTGTTGTAGGCCGCGGCGGAGCAGGCATCGAAACCTTGCGCGTCGGTTTGCAGCAGCAACTCGGTAGCAACCGCCAAATCCGCATCAACGTCGTCGAAGTCCAGCGAGTAGACGCCGATGCCACACTGATCGCGGAATACATCGCTCAGCAACTAGAACGGCGCGTATCCTTCCGCCGAGTCGTCCGCCAAGCAATCACCCGCGCCCAAAAAGTCGGCATCCAAGGCATCAAAATTCAAGTCAGCGGACGCCTCAACGGCGCAGAAATCGCCCGTACCGAATGGACACGCGAAGGAAGAGTCCCGTTGCACACGCTGCGGGCAGACATCGACTACTCCTACTGCACTGCTCAAACCATCTACGGTATTCTCGGCATTAAAGTTTGGGTTTTCAAAGGCGAAATTATTCCCGGACAAGAACAAGAAGCTGCACCAAATGCAGCAGTGCCCCGGACTAAACAAAAGCGCCGTCGCCAGAACTTTGAAGATCGATCGAACGAAGGCTAGCTAATTGTTAACTGTTAGTTGTCACTTGTTAAGTGTGAGTTGTTCCAAACCAATTAGCAATTAGCAATCACCAATTACCAATTACCAATTACCAATTACCCAACTCCCAAAGCCATGTTAAGCCCTAAAAGAACGAAATTCCGCAAACAACAGCGCGGGCGAATGAGCGGTATTGCCACCCGCGGCAATACAGTTAGCTTTGGTGACTTCGCGCTCCAAGCGATCGAACCCGCCTGGATCACTTCTCGCCAAATAGAAGCCGGACGCCGCGCCATGACCCGTTATATCCGCCGGGGCGGCAAAATCTGGATTCGCATTTTTCCCGACAAACCAGTCACCCAGCGCGCAGCAGAAACCCGGATGGGTTCTGGTAAAGGCGCACCAGAGTTTTGGGTTGCCGTGGTCAAACCGGGCCGGGTAATGTTTGAAATTGGCGGCGTAAGTGAAGAAACTGCCCGCGAAGCAATGCGTTTGGCATCTTTCAAATTACCAATTAAAACCAAGTTCATCACTCGCGAAGAAGACCAGTCATAGCGAAGAGCGAAGGTAGAATTAGGTCTGTATTAATCAGCATTTTAAACGGCTACAGCAATTTAAAATCTGGCTTTCATAACTTTTCTTTCCTTCGACCTTCAGCCTAAGAGACAATTCTGTCTTCTGTCATACCGCTCGCTAACGAGAAAGCACACAATTATGTCTTTGACCAAGATTAAAGAAGCTAGAGAATTAAGCGATGCTGCTGTAGCAGAGCAAATTTTAGCCGTCAAGCGCCAACTAATGGAATTGCGGCTCCAGCAAGCTACCGGCCGCATGGAAAAGCCTCACCTGTTCAAGCACGCCAAACACCGGCTAGCTCAATTGATGACAGTTGAACGCGAGCGCCAAATCGTTGCTGAGAAAGAAGCTGCAGAAAAATTAGCCGCATCTAAACAGGTAGCACAGCCTGCTGCAACCGCAGCAGTCAGCCAAGAGTCAGAAGCAGCCGAGCCGACGATCGCACAGTAGCTAAAAAAAAGTCAATTGCACAACAAAAATAGGTAGCTATGGCAATTAAAGAACGAGTTGGCGTAGTAGTCAGCGACAAGATGGATAAAACCGTCGTGGTAGCAATCGAAAACCGCTCCTCCCACACCAAATACGGCAAAATCGTAGTCCGCACCAAGCGGTACAAAGCTCACGACGAAGAAAATCAGTGCAAATCGGGCGATCGCGTCCGCATCACTGAAACTCGCCCACTGAGCAAAACCAAACGTTGGACGGTTGCTGAGATTTTCGGGACAAAAAACGGCTAACAGTTAATTGCGATATCGCGATCGCCCCATCGACAATTAACCATCAACTAGCAGTCAACAGTCAACAGTCAACAGTTAACACTCAACAGTTAACACTCAACAATCACCATGATTCAACCCCAGACATACCTCAATGTCGCCGACAATAGCGGAGCTCGCAAACTGATGTGCATCCGCGTATTGGGAGGCGGCAACCGCCGCTACGGCGGAGTCGGCGATGTCATCATTGCCGTCGTCAAAGACGCCATCCCCAATATGGCCGTCAAAAAATCAGATGTCGTTCGGGCAGTCATTGTCAGAACCCGCAAAGGTCTGCGCCGCGACAGCGGCATGAGCATTCGTTTTGACGATAACGCCGCCGTTATTATCAACGTAGACGGCAACCCCAAAGGCACTCGCGTCTTCGGTCCCGTCGCCCGCGAATTGCGCGACAAAAACTTTACTAAAATCGTTTCCTTAGCCCCGGAGGTACTTTAAAATGTACGGAAAAAAGGGTAAACCAACTAGCGAACCGCAGCGCTACAGAATGCACGTCAAAGCAGGCGACACCGTGCAAATAATTACTGGCAAAGAGAAAGGAAAAGTCGGAGAAATCTTAAAGACATATCCTAAAGTCAGCAAAGTAGTTGTTAAAGGTGTAAACATCAGAACCAAGCACGTCAAGCCCCAGCAAGAGGGAGAGTCCGGGAAAATACTCACGTTTGAGGCTCCCATTCACAGCTCAAATGTCATGCACTATTCCGAAAAAGAAAAAATAGCTAGCCGCGTTTGCTATACATTTAGCGAAGACGGCCGCAAACTCCGACAGCTCAAAAAAACCGGAGAAATCCTCGATAATTAGTCATTGGTCATCACTCATTAGTCATTAACTGACAACTGACCACTGACAACTATCAACTGTCAACTGACAACTGACAAAGAACAATTCCCTGACCAAGCCCAGGGACAGTTAACGAAACACAAAAACTATGCCGGACAAACTCAAGGTTCTTTATCAAGGAAAAATCGTTCCCACACTGATGGATCAGTTTAAATATACTAATATCCATCAGGTTCCCAAACTCGTCAAAGTCACAGTGAACCGCGGTTTGGGAGAAGCATCTCAAAACGCTAAGGCACTGGATTCGTCGATCAACGAAATTGGCCTCATCACCGGGCAAAAACCAGTGGTGACGCGGGCGAAAAAAGCGATCGCAGGCTTCAAAATCCGCAAAGGAGTACCCGTTGGTGTCATGGTGACACTACGAGCCGATCGGATGTACGATTTTCTCGATCGGCTGATCAACCTCGCACTCCCCCGAATCCGCGACTTCCGCGGCATCAGCCCCAAAAGCTTCGACGGGCGCGGCAACTACAGCTTGGGTCTGAGAGAACAGCTAATTTTTCCAGAAATAGAATATGACCGCATCGATCAAATTCGAGGCATGGACATTTCAATTATCACCACAGCAAACACCGACGAAGAAGGACGCGCCTTGCTTAAAGAAATGGGAATGCCGTTCCGGGACAACTAAGCACTAGAGTAAGAAGCAAAAGATGGCAGCTAACGATACCATAGCAGATATGTTGACGCGCATTCGCAATTCTTGCATGGCGCGCCACCAAACAACGCAAATTCCAGCTACAAAAATGACCCGCAGCATCGCCCAAGTCCTCAAAAGTGAAGGCTTTATCAGCGAATTTGAAGAAGCAGAACCAGAAGGGATCAAGCGACATTTAGTGCTTTCTCTAAAGTACAAAGGTAAAACTCGCAAGCCCATTATCACGGCACTTAAGCGAGTCAGCAAACCAGGACTGCGCGTTTACTCAAACCGTAAAGAATTGCCCAGAGTATTAGGCGGAATTGGCATAGCCATTATTTCCACCTCCAGTGGCATTATGACGGATAGAGAAGCTCGACGCCAAGGTTTGGGCGGTGAAGTGCTTTGTTATGTTTGGTAGTCATTAGTCATTAGTCATTAGTCACTGGTCGTTGGCAAGAGACTCAAAAATCAATAACTAAGGACTAATAACTAAGCACTAATAATCAAGGACTAATAACTAAAAACAAAGGACAAAAAAACTATGTCGCGAATTGGCAAGCGTCCGATTAGCATCCCCACGAAAGTCACCGTCACCCTAGACGGCCAAAAAGTAGCCGTCAAAGGGCCCAAAGGTGAACTTTCCCGAGTGATTCCAGCCGAAATCCTCATGGGACTCGAAGGCGAGACTTTACTCGTCACCCGCCGAGACGAATCTCGCGTCGCCAGACAACTCCACGGCTTGTGCCGCACGCTAGTCGCCAACATGGTCGAAGGTGTATCTCAAGGTTTTCAGCGACGGCTGGAAATTATCGGCACAGGTTATCGGGCACAGGTTCAAGGACGGAACCTGATTTTAAACGTCGGTTACAGCAAGCCCGTTGAAATGCCCCCTCCAGAAGGCATCACAATGGCAGTGGAAGGCAACACCAACGTCATCGTCTCTGGCATTGACAAAGAACTCGTAGGCAACACAGCAGCTCGCATCCGTGCGGTGCGTCCGCCCGAAGTCTACAAGGGAAAAGGCATTCGCTACAGTGGCGAAGTTGTCCGTCGCAAAGCTGGTAAAACAGGCAAAACAGGTAAGAAGTAACAATGAAGCTTACTCGCAAAGAATCAGTTCACCGCAGACACCGCCGCGTGCGGCGCAAGGTGTTCGGCACTGCCGAACGTCCCAGACTAGCGGTATTTCGATCGGACCAGCACATCTACGCCCAAGTAATCGACGACACGACACAGCACACTTTGGCTGCCGCGTCAACCCTCGACCCGGATTTGAAATCCGTTCTCACTTCTGGAAGCAACTGCTCCGCCAGCGTGCAAGTCGGTCAGTTGATTGCCAAACGCTGCTCCAGCGCTGGCATAGCTAAAGTCGTATTCGATCGCGGAGGCAACCTCTATCACGGTCGCGTCAAAGCCCTCGCAGATGCAGCTCGCGAAGCCGGGTTAGACTTTTAGGAAGAAGGAAGTTCGGCAACGGATTGTGTAACGGATGTAACGGATGTAACGGATAGCAGGAATCAGGAATCTCGAATCTCGAATAAAATTCTTATTTTTTTAGATAAAGAAAGAAGAAACAATCGAGAACAAAATTCTTAATTCCTAATTGTTAATTTCTACTTGCCAACAACCAGTTAGCAATCTTCAATTCCCACAACACAAAACTATGGCAGAACAAAAAGAACAGCGCAACAAGAAAAAAAGCAGCAACAACAAAGGGCGCGAAAAAGAATCCGAATGGCAAGAACGGGTTGTTCAGATTCGTCGCGTTACCAAAGTAGTCAAAGGTGGTAAAAAACTCAGCTTCCGCGCCATAGTCATCATCGGCAACGAACGCGGTCAAGTTGGAGTGGGAGTCGGCAAAGCTAGCGACGTAATCGGTGCCGTTAAAAAAGGCGTCGCTGACGGCAAAAAGCACCTAATTGAAGTCCCCCTCACCAAATCTAACTCCATCCCTCACCCCATCAACGGTGACGGTGGCGGAGCTAAAGTCATGATGCGGCCGGCCGCTCCGGGAACAGGGGTAATTGCAGGGGGAGCAGTGCGAACTGTTCTCGAACTAGCAGGAGTCCGCAACATCTTAGCCAAACAGCTAGGTTCTGGAAATCCCTTAAACAACGCCCGAGCCGCAGTCAATGCCCTCTCCACCCTCCGCACCTTGTCCGAAGTTGCTCAAGAGCGCGGAATTCCAGTAGAAAATCTCTACGGTTAGGGCACGCGAGAATGGGAAACTGTAAGTTTTGAGTGTTAAGTGCTTGCGGTGAAAATAAAAAAATCCGCAACTTAAAACTCACGCACTCAAAACTACTGCGTACCCGCTCTCTAAATACCAATTACCAATTACCAATTACTAAAACTATGAGATTGCAAGACGCCCGACCCAAAGCAGGCTCCCAAAAGCGCCCCCGACGCTTGGGCAGAGGTATTTCTGCCGGTCAAGGCGCGAGCTCCGGCAAAGGGATGCGCGGTCAAAAATCTAGAGCCGGTAGCGGCACTAGACCCGGTTTTGAAGGAGGTCAAAATCCTCTCTACCGCCGTCTCCCCAAGTTGAAAAGCTTCCCTCTAGTGAACCGGAAAGAGTACACTACCATTAATGTAAGTAAATTAGCATCGCTGCCAGCAAACACCGAAGTTACTCTCACCTCTTTGATCCAAGCAAAAATTGTCACCACAGACGACGGGCCGCTGAAAATCTTAGGAGATGGTGAACTGAATGTACCTTTGCAAGTGCGCGCCTCGGCTTTTACCGCAGGTGCTCGCACCAAAATTGAAGCTGCAGGCGGAAGTTGCGAATTAGTTGCGTGAAGATTTGAGGTTTGAGAATCTGTCCAAATCTCAAATCCTCAAGCTTGCTATCAGAAAATGATTTAGTCGAAAATCCCAAATCTAAAATCCACAATCGTAACTATGGACGTTAGTAGAGAGAAAGCGCCAACTGCACAAGAGACGTTCATGCAGATGGCTCAAGCTGCTGGTTTGCGAGGCCGCATCCTCGTAACCATTGGCTTACTGATTTTAGTACGCCTGGGTGTCCACTTGCCAGTCCCCGGCATCGATCGAGTCGCCTTTGCCCAAAACGTCGAAAATAGCCCTTTAATTGGCTTTCTGGATTTGTTCTCAGGAGGCGGCTTGTCAGCTTTGGGGATTTTCGCGTTGGGGATTTTGCCCTACATTAATGCTTCAATTATTGTGCAACTTCTAACTGCTGCTCTCCCCAGTTTAGAAGACTTGCAAAAGAATGAAGGGGAAGCGGGGCGGCGCAAGATTTCTCAAATTACTCGCTACGTTTCTTTGGGCTGGGCAATTCTGCAAAGTATTGGCATTGCGATTTGGGTCAGCCCTTTTGCTCAATCTCCAGCGCCTTTATTCATAGCACAAACTGCTTTGGCTCTGACAGCCGGCTCAATGTTTGTGATGTGGATATCGGAAGTGGTGACGGAACGAGGTATCGGGAACGGAGCGTCGCTGCTGATTTTTATCAATATTGTGTCGGTATTGCCGCGCTCTTTGGGACAAACTTTTGAATTGGCTCAAAGTGGGGACACGCAGGTTGTCGGCCGTGTAGTCGTTCTGCTGCTGGTCTTTTTGGTGACGATTGTCGGGATTGTTTTTGTTCAGGAAGGTACTCGCCGCATTCCGATTATTTCTGCCCGCCGCCAAGTCGGCCGCAAAGTTTATCGGGAGAGCCGGAGCTATCTGCCCCTGCGCTTGAATCAAGGCGGAGTGATGCCGATTATTTTTGCATCTTCGGTTTTGATTGTGCCTTCTTTCCTCGCTCAGTCTCTCAATAACCCGTTTTTGGTTCAAGTTGCTAATGTTTTGAGTCCGAACGGGCCGGCGCCTTGGGCTTACGCGCTGTTTTATCTGACATTGATTCTGTTTTTCAGCTATTTCTACGCTTCGTTGATTGTCAACCCCGTAGATATGTCTCAGAACTTGAAGAAAATGGGCGCCAGCATTCCTGGAATTCGTCCTGGTCAGAAAACCAGCGATTATGTGGAGAAGGTTTTGAACCGTTTGACTTTCTTGGGAGCGATATTTCTCGGTCTGGTGGCCATTGTACCAACTGCTGTAGAAAGCGCGATCGGCGTGCAAACTTTTAGAGGTTTTGGTGCAACTTCCCTGCTAATTCTAGTGGGCGTCGCGATCGAAACTGCTAAGCAAATTCAAACTTACGTCATCTCCCAACGATATGAAGGAATGGTGAAGTAATCGCAATGCAACTGATTTTTATGGGGCCTCCAGGGGCAGGTAAGGGAACTCAGGCTCAGATATTAGCCGCTCTGTGGAAAATACCGCACATTTCTACGGGTGACATCCTGCGCGCCTGCGTGGTGGCGAAAACAGCCTTGGGCCTACAGGCGAAAGCCTACATGGATGCTGGTGAGTTGGTTCCCGACCAGTTATTGATGGATATCGTCCAAGAACGCATGAATCAACCAGATGCAACTGCAGGCTGGATTCTCGACGGCTTTCCCCGCACTGTGGCACAGGCAGCGTTTTTTGACAAACTGCTCTGTGATGTTGGTGTAGAGGGAAGTACGTCTGGAAAAAACTGCGATCTCAGAGCTGTCAATTTGGACGTACCTGACAATATTTTGGTGACTCGCCTATTGTCGCGGGGTCGCCAGGATGACAATGAGGAGACGATCCGCCGCCGGTTGCAAGTTTATCGCGAACAAACTGAGCCTTTGATTGATTTTTACAGCGCTCGCGAACAGTTAGTTGCGGTTGATGGCGATCGACCGATGGAATTAGTCACCGCAGAACTGCAACAATCTCTCTCGATCGACTCTTGAACCCTCTCAATACAGCTTGTTACTCACAAGCTTTTGCTAAGATATGTTAACTAGGAGCTTTTTGTGCTATCAGGTTTTGTGAGGGTTGCTAGAGACCGGATTGAACTCGATACTAATTGTCACAACTTTACTCAAGTAAAGCTAAAACAAGCGGTTGGTTGAGTATTAAAGTCGATCGAGTCGCCCGAATTCTTGCCCCCGTTCCCGTTTGACTCCTACCAGTAAATAGGTTTTGAGGCCAACGCCGGGACACTCCTAGTTAATCAAATGTAGAGTTGAGGTAAATACCAAATTGTCTAAGCAAGATTTAATTGAAATGGAAGGGACAGTGACGGAATCCCTGCCCAATGCGATGTTTCGCGTTGACCTAGATAATGGGTTTAACGTTCTGGCTCACATTTCCGGCAAGATCCGCCGCAACTACATCAAAATTCTGCCTGGCGATCGCGTCAAAGTCGAATTGACTCCCTACGACTTGACCAAAGGCAGGATTACTTATCGCCTTCGGAAAAAATAGGCTTAGATAAAACTTTCTAAAAACTAATTCTAAGTTTAATTTAGAGAGAATTTGGTAAAAAGCTTCAAATTTATGCTATAATGCTACGTTTGTAGTGTTGCCGAGAAGGGCGTCAACAACCCACCGGTGTACCGGGTCAAGTCATTGTTACACCGTAAAAGTATCGCTCGCCTACACTCTGGCGCAGGGGAACTTTACCCAGCAATGGGAGTGGGTGCAAGCGGGCTCCTTCATGAAACAACCCGCACTTTATACAATTTAATCGAGGAGAGGCCTACACCTTGCCCAGCCTCTCCTCCCACCGCTCTACGGGCAGTCCCATCGTGCCTGCTCTCCGGTAGAGCGGGGTTCTCCAGGCAGGAAGAAAGATGAAAGTTCGAGCATCTGTCAAAAAAATTTGTGAGAAATGTCGCGTCATCCGCCGTCGCGGTCGAGTGATGGTGATATGCACTAACCCGAAACACAAACAGCGCCAAGGTTAGAAAAAAAGAAGATTGGGCACTGCACGCAGGTGCATCCTAATTGAACATTGTAGCCAAACAGGAAAACTAGGGAGACAAAAAGTGTGGCACGGATTGCCGGGGTAGACCTTCCACGCGATAAGCGCGTCGAAATAGGTCTGACATACATTTACGGAATAGGCTTGTCGCGGGCCCAAAAAATTATCGCTGCAACAGGCGTAAATCCTGACACTCGCGTCAAGGATTTAACAGAGGCCGACGTGACAACTCTGCGGGCTCATGTAGAAACCACATACCAAATCGAAGGAGACCTCCGGCGCTGGGAGTCAATGAACATCAAGCGCCTGATGGATATCGGGACTTACCGTGGTAGGCGTCACCGTTTGGGTCTGCCTGTGCGGGGTCAACGAACCCGTACCAACGCCAGAACCCGTCGCGGCGTTCGCCGAACAGTGGCGGGCAAGAAAAAGGCACCTTCCAAGAAGTAACTTCTTTTTGGAAAAACTACGCTGGGGGCTGCTGGCTCCTAGCGCTTCGGGACATTAGTTGAGAGAAACGTTAAAGAGACTAATATGGCGCGACAACAAACAGGCAAGAAATCTGGTGCAAAAAAGCAGAAACGGAATGTACCCAATGGGGTAGGCTACATCCAGTCTACCTTTAACAACACGATCGTAACTATTACCGACCTTAACGGCGAAGTAATATCCTGGGCATCAGCAGGTTCCAGCGGTTTTAAAGGAGCTAAAAAAGGTACTCCCTTTGCAGCTCAAACAGCAGCAGAAAGTGCTGCCCGCAGAGCCAACGACCAAGGAATGCGCCAAATAGAAGTAATGGTGAGCGGGCCTGGAGCAGGTAGAGAAACTGCAATCCGGGCGCTGCAAGGGGCGGGACTGGAAATCACCCTGATTAGAGATGTTACCCCAATTCCTCACAACGGCTGTCGCCCTCCCAAGCGGCGTAGAGTCTAAAACGATTTGAGATTTTAGATTTTAGATTTTGGATAATGGCTAACTGCTTAAAGTGAAAAAATAATGCTTCTAACTGTTGCCCCGTCCATCCAAAATCCGAAATCCGTTCAGGGGTATGCTCTGCAATCTAAAATCCAAAATCAAAAATCAAAAGTGGAAAAGGGAGGTCACTCTGTGGCGCAGTTTCAAATTGAATGTATAGAGTCTAACACTGACAAAGACCGCAGTCAGTACGGAAAGTTTGTCCTGGAACCGCTCGATCGCGGTCAGGGAACAACTGTTGGGAATGCGCTGAGGCGAGTTCTGCTGTCAAACTTGGAAGGAACTGCAGTAACTTCAGTCCGAATCGCGGGCGTCAATCACGAGTTTGCCACGATCGAAGGGGTACGTGAGGATGTTCTAGAAATTCTCCTGAACATGAAAGAGGTCGTCCTCAAAACTCATTCTCAGCAGCCGCAAATCGGTAGGTTGCGGATTGAGGGGCCTGTGACCGTTACAGCCGATCGATTCGATTTGCCCTCTGAGGTGGAATTGATCGATAAATCGCAGTATATTGCGACTCTCTCTCCGGGTTCAGTTCTGGAAATGGAATTCAGAATTGAAAAAGGCATCGGATACCGAGCAGTAGACCGCAGTCGGGATGATGGATCGGCTTTGGATTTTCTCCAAATTGACGCCATCTTTATGCCGATTCGCAGAGTCAACTACAGCGTTGAAGATGCTCGGGTAGGCGGTACGGTCGAAAAAGACCGGCTGATTATGGAAATCTGGACTGATGGCAGCGTGACTCCTCAAGAAGCTTTGAGTCAATCTGCCAACATTTTGGTAGATTTATTTGCACCTCTCAAAGACATCACCCAAGATTCTCTCAAACCAGAGTATCCAGGTGAGGCAGATCCTACTAGCCAAATTCCGATCGAAGAGTTGCAGTTGTCCGTCCGGGCTTACAACTGTCTCAAGCGGGCTCAGATCAACTCAGTCGCAGACTTATTGGATTATACCCAAGAAGACTTGCTCGAGATCAAGAACTTCGGGCAGAAGTCTGCCGAAGAAGTGATTGAAGCTTTACAAAAACGCTTGGGCATTACCTTGCCACAGGAAAAATCAGCTAAAAGTTAATCAACGGGTAACGGGTCAAAAAGTTCTGAATTTTAAGTATGTGAGTTTTTAAGTTAAAGAAATCACCGCTCAAAACTCGCGGACTATCCCGGCACCCAATTACCAATTACCAATTACCAACTGCCATGCGTCACCGCTGTCGCGTTCCCCAACTCAGCAAACCGGCTGACCAGCGCCGCGCCCTACTGCGCTCGCTGACCACCGAATTAATCCGCTACGGTAAAATCACTACCACTCTCGCCCGCGCCAAAGCGCTGCGCTCAGAGGCGGACAGGATGATTACCCTGGCCAAAGATGGCTCCTTGGCCGCTCGCCGCCAAGCTATGGGCTATATCTACGATAAACAGTTAGTACACGCCTTGTTTGAGGCGGCACAAGAACGGTACGGCTCGCGCAACGGGGGCTACACCCGCGTAGTACGAACAGTCCCCCGTCAAGGAGACAATTCCGAAATGGCGATCGTTGAACTGGTTTAATTCCATTTTGGGTTGGAGATTTGTGATTTATGACTGACAATCGAAAATCCCCAATCGAAAATCCCCAATCGATACAGCGCGTTGCTCTAGTAATCCAATACCTCGGCACTAACTTTCACGGTTGGCAGCGACAGCCGAACCAGCGTACAGTACAAGAAGAAATTGAAACAGCAATATCGACTGTTCTGGAACGCCCGGTAACGCTGCACGCTGCTGGGAGAACTGATGCGGGAGTTCACGCTGCTGCTCAAGTAGCGCATTTTGATGCCCACGGCCCAATTCCGGCTCACCGCTGGGCAAGTGTTCTCAACTCTCGACTGGCAAAAGATATTTTAATTCGAGCTTCGGCAAAGGTGGAACCTACCTGGCACGCTCGGTTCTCAGCCAGTTGGCGGCGCTATCGCTACACCCTTTATACAGATCCGACTCCTAATTTGTTTGTGCGTCCTTTTGCTTGGCACTGCTATCACGCCCCTGTGGATGAATCTTTGATTCAGACAGCTTTGACACCGCTCATCGGGCGGCATCACCTGGCTGCTTTCCACCGCGCGGGATCGGCCCGCCCCCATTCCTGGGTGGACGTACAAGCTGCAGAGTGTCATCGTTCTGGGCCTCTTATCTATATTGAGGTTCAGGCGAGCGGGTTTCTGTACGGGATGATGCGGCTGCTGGTGGGGTTGCTGGTGCAGGTGGGTCGGGGGGAAAGGCCGATCGACAATTTCACAGATATCTGGGTCAACGAACGCCGAGAAATGGTAAAATACGCCGCTCCCGCTCAAGGTTTATGCCTGCTACGGGTGGGCTATTCAGAATTTCCCTTTCCCCCAGATGTCTGGTACGACACCCAGCCAAAATTAGTCATTAGTCATTAGTCATTAGTCATTAGTCATTAGGTAACTACTAATAAAAAACTAAGGACAACTAACAATTAAAAACTGACAACTGACAACTGACAACTGACACCTAACAACAGTTAACAGTTAACAGACAACTAACAACAAACAATGAACAAAACTTACGTCCCTACTCAAGACTCCCTAGAGCACAAGTGGTACGTGGTCGATGCCGCTGACCAGCGGCTGGGCCGTCTGGCAACTGAAGTTGCCATGTACCTCCGAGGGAAACACAAACCCACTTACACTCCTTCTATGGATACCGGCGACTTCGTAATTGTCATCAATGCGGACAAAATCGCTGTTACTGGCAAAAAACGCACCCAGAAAATCTACCGCCGTCACTCAGGCAGACCGGGCGGCATGAAAACAGAAACTTTTGCCAAATTGCAAGCACGTGTGCCCGAAAGAATCGTCGAAGAAGCTATCCGGGGAATGCTGCCTCACACTTCTCTGGGCAGACAACTGTTTACTAAGCTAAAGGTGTACGCTGGCCCCAACCACCCGCACCAAGCTCAAAAACCAGAAGAATTAATTGTTCACACGATTCCGGGAGGAAATGAGTAATGCAAGCAACAGATACATCCGGTCGCGCTGTGTACTGGGGTACCGGCCGCCGCAAGCGTTCCGTAGCGCGGGTGCGCTTGGTTCCCGGCACAGGCATACTGACTGTCAACGGTAAAGAAGGGGATTTGTACCTGCAATTCAACCCTACCTATTTGGCACTCGCTAAGGCTCCTCTAGAAACTTTGGGTCTGGAAAATGAATACGACATTTTGGTAAAAGTCGAAGGTGGCGGTTTGACCGGTCAAGCTGACTCGATTCGCTTGGGTGTCGCTAGAGCGCTTTGTCAATTAGACCCTGACAACCGCAAGCCTCTAAAAACTGAGGGCTATTTGACTCGCGACCCGCGGGCAAAAGAACGGAAAAAGTACGGTTTGCGGAAAGCTCGGAAAGCTCCTCAATACTCGAAACGGTAATCGAGCAAAGAAGGAAGAAGGAAGAAGGAAGAAGGAAGAAGGAAGAAGGAAAAATTATCCAGATTCCATCCTTCTTTTTTTCAAGGTCTATTTCTGATTCCCGATTCGCGCTTTCACAGCCAACGATCGCGGAAAATTGCTGCTTTTGTTGGTATGCAAGTCCTAGGACAGCTAAAATGGTTGTAAAGTCAAAAATTAGAGGGCAAAAACAATGGCGAAAGCTGGCATTCACCCTGAGTGGTATCCCGAATCTCAGGTTTTTTGCAACGGGGAACACGTGATGACGGTTGGTTCGACTAGAGCCAAACTTCAAGTTGATGTTTGGTCGGGGAATCATCCTTTTTATACTGGCACTCAGAAGATTATTGATACTGAAGGTCGTGTGGAACGCTTTATGCGGAAATATGGCATGACAGATGTAGAAATGCCGCAGGCAGATGCTTCCTCTGGGCCTCTGAAAATGGAAGAAACCAAATCAGATGCTGCTAAAGGCAAAAAGAAGAAGTAGCCGGATTGTCAATTGTCCGCAGTTTGTTGAGAGTAGTTTTTGCTGACGACAAGTTGCCACCCTCGGATTTTAGATTTTAGATTGAAGAGTTGCAATGCGGCAGTTGAGTGCGATCGACGTTCTATCCCAACTGCTATTCAATTCTAAAATCTAAAGTCTAAAATCTCAAATCTAAAATCTCAAATCGATTTACGGAGGACATTTGACATGGCTGAATCTTATTTGCTGGATAAATTGAAGTCGGTGGAGCAAACTTTTCATGAGTTGACTCGCCGCATGGCTGACCCGGATGTGGCTAGGGATAATTATGAGTTTCAGCGGGTAGCAAAAGCTCGATCGTCCTTGGAGGCAGTGGTCGATACTTTTGATCTGTGGAAAACGACTCAGGAAGATTTGGTGGGCGCGCGACAGGTGCTTAAGGAAGCAGCGAGCGATCGAGAAATGCAGCAAATGGCTGCGCTGGAAGTTGAGGAACTTGAGTCAAAATCGGAACATTTCGAGAGTCGTTTGAAGGTTTTGTTACTGCCTCGCGACCCGAATGATGATAAGAATATTATGTTGGAAATTCGGGCGGGTACTGGCGGAGATGAGGCCAGTATTTGGGCGGGAGATTTGCTGAGGTTGTATTCCCGTTACGCTCAAACTCAAGGCTGGGTGGTGAAGTTGGTGAGCGAGTCGCTGGCGGATATGGGCGGCTTTAAAGAGGTGATTCTGGAAGTTCAGGGCGACAGCGTTTATAGCAAGCTGAAGTTTGAGGCCGGGGTACACCGGGTGCAGCGGGTGCCGTTGACTGAGGCTAGTGGCCGGATTCATACTTCGACGGCGACGGTGGCCGTGATGCCGGAGGTGGATGAGGTGGAGATTCATATCGATCCGAAGGATATTCAGATGAGTACGGCTCGATCGGGCGGCGCTGGTGGTCAAAATGTGAACAAGGTGGAAACTGCTGCGGATTTGTTTCACAAGCCGACGGGTATTCGGATTTTCTGTACTGAGGAGCGCAGTCAGTTGCAGAATAAGGAGCGGGCGATGCAGATTTTGCGGGCTAAGCTTTATGATCTGAAGTTGCGGGAGCAGCAGGATGAGGTGAAGGAGCGGCGTTTGGGGCAGGTTGGTACTGGTTCGCGATCGGAGAAGATTCGCACTTACAACTATAAGGATAATCGGGCTACTGACCACCGTTTGGGGGAGAATTTCTCGCTCAATACTGTTTTGGAAGGGGATATTGAGGGGATTATTCAGACTTGTATTTCTCAGGATCAGCAGGAACGTTTGGCTGAGTTGGCTGCTTCTACTTCTAATTGATGGGTTTCTAGCTGTAGCCTGAAAATCTAGATAATTCTAGATTTTTTAGGTTATGACTGTCGCTCACGCCGCTCGTGATATTATTTCCGGTTAGATAGGAATGATTAAAAAACCGCAAAGGCGCAGAGGACGCAAAGGAAGAGAATAAAGATGAATAATTCCGATGCTACCGGAAATGATATGATAAGCTAGAAAAACGTTTGATTAGTGTGGGAAGAATAAAGCTTACTTGGTGTGAAAACCATAGAAATACACTTGACACAAACTAATCATCAAACAACCAAATATTTTAAGCCCTCTGCTAATCCAAGCAGTCTCTAACTGGGAAGATCGGGCCAACTTATAGCACTTGATCTAGGCTAAACATAAACCGCGCTCGTTTGGCTCACAGGGGGCTAGATATTCTAATGAGCTCAAAGAGCAAAACAAATTCAGCAGGAAGCTTTGACGACCAATCATCAAGTCTCACACAGTCGGTGTTGCTAAATCGAATCACTAACCGCATTCGTCAATCCCTAGAACTAGGGGAAATCCTGTCAGCGACAGTTGCGGAAGTGCGTTCATTTTTGGGAACCGATCGCATCAAAATTTATCAGTTTCAGCCTGAAGGTCACGGACTGGTCATAGCAGAATCGATTTATCAAGATCGTCTACCCTCTCTGTTAGGTTTAAATTTCCCTGCCGATGATATTCCGACTTATGCTAGGGAGTTATTTCTGCGGGCACGCCAGCGCACAATTATCGATCTAAGTGCCCATCAAATTGGGATCAGTGCGTTGGACTCGGTAGAAACTGGAGAATCTTTAGAAACCCAAGATATTCGCTATCGCCCGATTGACCCCTGCCACCTGGAATATCTAATTGCAATGGGGCTAAAATCTTCTGTGGTAGTACCAATTGTCATCGAAACGGCAAGCAACAGTGAGTCTGGGCTACCGTCGCTACAATCTAATCAACATCTCTGGGGATTGCTGGTATCGCACCATTCAGAACCGCGAACTGTGACTGAAGATGAATTAATGTTTATTCAGTCAGTTGTAGACCAAGTATCAGTGGCGATCTCGCAATCAATTTTATTACAAAAAGTCCGCAAACAAGCAGAACTGGAAGCTAATATAAATCGCGTTACAGCATTACTTTATATCATGCCGCCAGTGCAACTACAAGCGGCGCTAGAGGAGACAGTTGCTATATTTCAAGGGTCGGGGGGTCGTCTCTATTTACCAGCGAAGGAAGCTCAGCAAAGTATTGAATTGTACACCTGTGGCATACAACCGGAGCCAATTGATCGCGATCGCCATCGATATATTGAGGAGAATTTGCTCTGGCAAAAATTTCTAACTTCGGTAGCGATCGCCCCCGATCGCGAATCTAGTTCAGGTACAAAACCTTGGTCAGTAGCATGGATGCGGGCGATGTATGCCTTGTCAGATGTTCCCCGTGAATCAAATACCAACTCAAATATCTGGGCAATTGCCGACATCTATCGAGAACCCCTATTCCGCACCTTGGCTCCCGCGTTTCAAAACACCAAAATTCGGGGGCTGCTGATCGTACCGCTTTACTTTGGGCAGAAAGTAGTTGGCTGCCTGACTATTTTTCGAGACTATAGCGATCGCGAAATAGCATGGGCAGGCGAACACGATCCCGATACCCGCCAACTCTCGCCACGCCAATCCTTTGCAGCGTGGCGGCAAATGAAGCAGGAACAAGCACAGGCGTGGACAGAGGCAGATATTCGACTAGCTCAAGCCTTGTCCGAACGTTTTTCTACCGCTGTCAAACAATACAGACTTTACGAGCAGATACAAACTCTGAATGTCAGTCTGGAGCAACAGATTCAGATCCGAACAGTAGAGCTACAACAATCGACTGCGATCGCCAATCAACAGCGATCGCGAGCTGGTATCCTTTCCAAACTGCAAAAAGTATCGGATTTAGAAAGCATTGGTAGAACTACTACCGAGGAATTGCGGCAGTTAATTGATTTACGCCAAGCAAAAGAACAGTATGAACTGGCAGTTCGTGCTTCCCATGATGGATTTTGGGACTGGAATTTAGTCACAGGAGAAATTTATTATTCACCGCGTTGGAAAGAGATGCTGGGCTATGAAGATAGCGAGTTAGCTAACTCAAATCTAACGTGGGCATCTCTCATTTTCGGGGAAGATTATCTTGCTGCCACCCAGTTAGTTGAAGAATACAATACGGGGAAAGTCGATCGGTTTTTAATGACTCAACGATTCCATCACAAGAATGGTTCTACTGTTTATATCCTCTCCCAAGCAATCCATATTAAAGATGAGCAAGGTAATGTGATTCGCATGATTGGTGCACATTCTGACATTACCGAAACAATCAGAATTCAGGAAGATATAGAAACTTCCAGAATGCAGTTAAGCAGTGTTTTAAATAGCTCTTTGGATGGGATTATGGTATTTCAATCAGTGAGAAATAATGGGGAACAGATCGAAGATTTTGAATGGTTGTTGACAAATCCGGCTGCTTGCAAAATGGTTGGGCGTAAGGCTGAAAATTTGATCGGGAGACATCTGCTAAAAGAAATGCCCGGAAACCTGAAAGATGGACTATTCGAGCGGTACGTGCAGGTAGTGGAAACAGGTACATTGATGGATACTGAGTTTTACTATGAGCATGATGGCATCGCTTCTTGGTTCCAAAATATTGCCGTTAAACTGGGCGATGGCTTTGCCGTTACTTTCCGAGATATCACAAATATCAAACGCTCAGAACAGGAATTACAAGAGGTTAACAAGCAGCTAGAAGAACGAGTTGAGGAACTGAAACAACGCAATGCTGAGATGATTTTGCTGAGTGAAATTAGTGACTTTTTGCAAGCTTGTTTGACAATTGAGGAAGCCTGCGCTACAATTACTACCTTAGTACAATCTCTGTTTCCTGACTGTTCTGGTGGTATATTTATCACTGCCAATTCGCGCAATTGTTTGGAAATGGTGACATCTTGGGGAAATCCTTTGTACTCAGAAACTATGTTTCATCCTAAAGATTGTTGGGCCTTAAGGCGGGGACGAGTACATTGGATTGCTAGCGATCGCCAAGAATTACTTTGCAATCATATTGACCATCAACATCCCCCCCTTGAAGCTCTCTGTATTCCGATGATTGCTCAAGGGGAAACATTGGGTTTGCTGTATTTGTCTACGTCAAAAGCCCATCGACTGAATGATACCAGACAACAATTAGCGCGGACTGTAGCCGAACAAGTGGGAATGGCGATCGCTAACCTCACCTTGCGAGAAACTTTGCAAAACCAAAGTATTCGCGATTCCCTGACAGGTTTGTTTAACCGTCGCTATCTGGAAGAATTTCTCACTAAAGAAATTTATCGAGCTACCCGCAATCAATACTCTGTCGGTATTATTATGATCGATATCGATCATTTTAAGCAATTCAACGATACTTTGGGACATGATGCTGGGGATTTTGTCCTGCAAGAAATTGGCAAGCTATTAAAAAATATTATTCGAGCTTCAGATGTTGCTTGCCGCTACGGTGGTGAAGAAATGACTCTAATTTTGCCGGAATCCTCTCTGGAAGACACTTACCTAAAAGCGGAAAAAGTTCGAGAAGCGATCGCTGAACTCAAACTCAATTACGAGGGAAAAAACATCGAAGGTTTAACGGCTTCATTCGGAGTAGCCTGCTTTCCCGCTCAAGGTATCACAGGTAACAGTGTCATACAAGCTGCCGATGCTGCTTTGTATCGAGCAAAGGCAGCGGGAAGAAACCAAGTTATTGTTGCAAATAAATAAAATTTATTTCTGGTTATGTAAGGAAGAAGAAATTTTGACCGCGAATCATGTTTAGATGCAAGGAATATCCATCTCAGGAATTGATTTTCCCAAGCATTAACCATGATCAACATAGGTGGGGGTTAATGGGGGACTAGGCGCAAGCTAGGCTGAGCCTTTGTTCCCTGATGACTTGGCGGATGTGGTTGAGTAGGGCTTCCCAAATTGCGTCGGCGCTCTGGACGGGATAGTTGAAATGTTCGAGGTCGTATTGTACAATGATTTCTAGGGGTGCGAGAGTTTGCTGGTTTCGACAACTGGCAATTGTGGCGATCGTCTCTTGCTCCCATCTGGCAAATAGTCTGTAGCTGAAAAAGGAACTACATTTTTGTCCTTTCTTGTTCAGGTAAACGACTATTACTTGGTGTTGTTTGGGGTACACTTTGACTATGCGGTTGACGGGGATTTTCAGGGCTTCGGCGGCTTCCGTTTTGGAAATTTGCCAGCACTGGGGTTTTAGCCAACCCGAGGCTGTAAGGCTTTGACGGATGCGGCTGGGCTTGTGAGTTTTTAGATTGCGTCTCTTGGTCATTGATATTTCTCCTAATACCATTTTTATAAAGTTATGATAGACTTACATGAAAAGTAAAGGAGAACATTAAAATGTCTGGCCGTCCTCATATAACGATTGCCGAATCTGTAGAAGTATTGCTAGAGATTCGGAAACAACAAAAAAGAATTTTAGCATATAATAAAGTTCAAATGCTTTATTTGTTTCAATCAAAACAAGTAGAAACAGTCCGAGAAGTATCGTCGGTTTTGGGTAAAAGTGAAACGACAATTCATCGCTGGCTCTTTCAATATAAAGGGGGTGGTATAGAAAACTTGTTAAAAAATCGGCAGATTTTTGGCAGACCCAAAAAGTTTTCAGTTGAAGTAGCGGCTTCGTTACAACAAGAATTGAGAGACCCCGAAGGATTTTCCAGTTATAAAGAAGTTCATCTCTGGCTCTGGTTAATCAAAGAGATACCTAGTAGTTATCAAGCTGTATACTCCTTGGTCAAAGGGGAGTTAAAAAGTAAATTAAAAATCCCAAGACCGGGCGAGCAGTGAACAAAAACTAACGGCAATCAATGAATTAAAAAATAGCCTGACTCAGCAAATAAAATCATTGCTGGACAAGGCTTATGACAAAGTAAAGAACTACAAGAAATATCTGTTTTGGTGTAGTGACGAAACTCGATTAGGACTACATACAATTCAGAGACGAAGGCTAACACTGCGGGGTATAAAACCCGTAGGAAAAGATCAATAGAAATTTAAATGTTTTTGGCTTTATGGAGCCGTATCCCCATCTACTGGGAGAAGTTTTTTTTGGGAGTTTTCCCATTTAGATCGAATTTGTTTTCAAGCATATTTGCAACAATTGTCGCTTCAATATCCCGATGAATTGCAGATCATTCAAGTCGATAATGCTCCCGGTTATCTTTTAAGCACATCTGAATTACCAGACAATATTATTTTACTATTTTAACCTCCTCATTGTCCTGAAGTAATACCATTTTGCCAAATAAGTGCTACAATACTAGAAAATTAAGAGATATTTTATGAAAGTCAACTATCAAGAAAGAATTGATGCAACAGTCAAGGAGTTGAAAATAATTTTGTCACAACAACGAACAGTAATTAACCGAC
>Ga0163147_10002008_pt1 | contig 29744 bp, 27 predicted proteins | sample OliLakLV19MP6G1_FD_148597 | JGI IMG/M metagenome (GOLD analysis project Ga0163147, IMG submission 148597) | Freshwater microbial mat bacterial communities from Lake Vanda, McMurdo Dry Valleys, Antarctica- Oligotrophic Lake LV.19.MP6.G1 | ecosystem: Environmental > Aquatic > Freshwater > Lake >...
GTTTTGACCTCAAACTTGTCAGTGCCGCCCAGACCTATCGCTGGCAGGATGAACTGGGTTTGCGTTTCTCGCATACCTATCAGACGGCGGACGGGGTGGTGTGGAATGGGGATGGCTTGGTGTTTCATCGGCAAACCGCACAGGGCGATAGGGGTATGGTTTTCACACTCGATACCCGTGCCGATGCGCGGGTGAATCGGGATGCGCTGTTTCGGTCATTTGCCAATTCCATCCAATTTTTTGATGCCCAAAGTTTGCAATTAGAGGATGTATCGGATTGGCGCTATGATTTTATCAACCGACTGATTCCCTATCCTGTCATCAAGACATGGCAAAATACCACACGACTGACTGATGGGGCGTGGACGGTGTATCGCCCCATTAGCGATGCGTCACGTCTGACGCTTGCCGCTATCGCCCAATTAGACGAGAGTGATTTGCAAACTGCGATGGATAACATCCTTGCGGAATTTGCCCTCGGTGGCACAAATACCCAACGGGTTTATAATGCCGAACATCACGAATGGCTCACGGCTTCATTTGAGGTGATTCGTGGCGGGCAACCGATGGTGGGGCGAGTGTATATCACTGAATTGAATAACCGCCTCTATGCCTTCCGCTTCGAGACCCCGCAAGGGATACAAGCAGTGAGTATTTTCCGTGAATTTTTTGAGCCGATGATAGATGGATTTGCCCCGCCTAGCGATGTGACTTTTTCCAGTGGGACGCGCACGGCATTTGTCAAATCTGCCGTAATTGCCGTCAACGATTCGTGTGGAGAAGTGATTTGGAACACGATATGCTATGGTGGCGGGTTGCCGATTCAGGTGTTAGCGGTGGATGATATTGGTGAAATCACCGTGCAGACGGCGGTTGAGATTCGCCCCACAGACGATGTTTTGGCGTTCCGCGTGGGGGTGCGTGACGATGGCACAGTAGACCCGTTTAGCGTGGCATTGGTGAATATTCAGGCAAATATCCCAGAAGAAAACACCACCGAAAATATCAAACTGATTGTGTTTGGTGGGGCGACAGTGGTCAATAAAGCCATCCTCGCGCCAGATACGATTAATCGGTTGGTGATGATAAATCCATTGGATGGGCGCGTAAATATCCGCAGTCTGCCCTCTACAAATATATCGGTAGTGGTGGGAACGCTTATTTCTACCCAAGAGGTCGTGGCGGTGGCACGCACAGAGGATAATTTGTGGATACGGGTGCAATTGCCCGATAATCCTTATCAAACAGGGTGGGTGAGTGCCGAATTGTTGCGGACAGTGGATGAAGAGGCGACTATCGAATCCCTAAAAGTGGGAAATCCCAACTTGCCCGATTATAGTGCCATGCAATCCATCGAGATTTTATTCGATGACCAACTCGACCAAAATGTCTCGCTCAATGGGGTACTCATTCAAACTGCGCCCAGCCAACGGGTGTTGTATTTAGAAATCAACGGCGCGTTGTTTGAAATTGCGGGTGGCTCGATGTTTTTCTGGCGTGGGGATGTGGCGGGGCTAGAGAGTGTGTCAACATCCGAACAAGTAGATGCCTTTGGCGATACAACCAGCCGTCGCCGTCCTAGTAGCTGGACATCGGAGGTGTTGAGTGGTTCGGTACGGATTCAGATTGCCAATGCAGATGTGCAAGCGACCATTACATCGGTGGCAGGGACACAAGTTCAGTTTGATGAATCGCAAAATGATGTGCAATTGAGCGCATCAGATAGGTCTGGCGGGTCTCTGAATTCTGCACTCTCCGATTCATTAGGCGTGGTGCAATTGGGTGGTAATCTGACCGCAGAAGAAGTACGCCAATTGGTACAATCGCAAGGGGCGGTGAATGCGCTCGACCTCAATAACGCCCAAGACTTGACATTTTTCTTTGGCGGACGCAGTGGCGTATTTTATTTTAACCAGTCGTCTTTTTCTGATGCGAATGTGTTGGATTATCTGTTTAGCGAATCGCCACCCGCGCCATAATATATGCTGTGCCTGCCCCTTTTGATAGGGGTGGGCATAGGACTATCGTCAGATTATCAGTATTTGAATGTAACAATTCGCCATAAATATCCTCTATAATAAGTAGCATATGGATAGAAAAAGTAACATTCGGTTAATTTTTTGAAAAAGCGTTTTTGACCCCACCCCCTCCCCAAACGCTTAGAAGAAAGTGGACACGCTATAAGGCTTGTCCGTGGTTGTTTTGATGATTTTGCGTAGATATGGCAGGCGGTGAACCACCTGCGTATATGACCAAAACCCCATAAATGGGGTTGGTCTGCCGATTTTTAGGATCAGATAGGCATGATGTACGGGTTTGCCATGGCAAACCCTCCGCAACCAACCGTAAAAATCGGGCTTGCCATGGCAAGCCCCTACGCCATACCCATTTTTTGTGATGAAAATAGGCAAAACAACCCCGTTCACGGGGTTTCAGAGGGTCAGACGGGTGGTTCACCGCCCGTTGGCAGGTAACATACACGCTATTTTTATCCTATTTTGCCTTTTTAACTACGGACAAGCCTTACATGCCGTCCGCAGGGGTGGGGGGATAGGGGCTGTTTTTATAATTTCTTTCGACACTCTACTACTATTTTCTCTAGTTATATAGCGAAGGTTACTTAAAATGGCAACTGAAAGATAGTTTGATGAAAATAATCCTCCTCATGGAGCGCATCCTCACATCCAATTGGTTTATTCGCCTATTGATGGTGTGTGTGGTTGGCGTCATGGTCATGAGTGCCGCCTTCTTCAATGTGGGCAAATATGATTATGTGGATGACGGTGCATTATGGCTGGCGCTTGGCGCGTTGATATTGTTGCTCATCTTGCTGGTGATGTGGAATTATCCCCCTTGTGGACGCGCAGAAGCGCGTCCCTACGCATCCCCTACACCCCAAAAAGCCCCAATGTATCGCATACGATGGGTATTTGTGTTACTTGGGATTATGGCGCTGGCGATTTTGGCAGAGATGAATGGTTATGTGTTCCGAATCCCCCAATTACGGCATGTATCATCGCATATCCAATTTGCCTTGTGGGTGGGTGGGATTGGTTCATTGGCGTATGGCTTTGCGGGATGGCGTTATGCGTGGTCAGAAAAAAAGACAACATTTGGGGCAATACGGCGGGTGCGCGTCCCATTGCGTGACAAAACGTTTCGCCAACATCTGATGAGCCTGCCCCGCCAAGAGGTGATAGGGGTGGGGGTGGTGCTAACCCTTGCCACCGTCATTCGTGGGTGGCAACTCGAAACACTTATCCGTCTGTGGGTAGATGAAATTCACTTTTCAAACCCCGTGCTTCACTTTAACATCAATATGAATATTGATTTGCTCACCCCATTTAGCTCTGTGGCGGCATTTTCTTATGTATTCCCCTATATTCAATGGCATTTTGTCGAACTCATTGGGTGGAATTTGGCGGGATTACGCATGTTGAGCGTTATTATGGGTGTTGCCAATATTTTGGCGCTATATCTCCTCACCCGTGAGCTATTTAATCGGCGGGTGGCGATGATGGCGATGGTCGCGTTTGCATCCTTGCCGATTCATATCCAATTTAGCCGATTGGCGCTCAATAACATCGCAGACCCATTATTTGGCACACTCACATTTTATTTTATCGCCAGAGGGCTAAAATATCCCCATCAGATGCGCGGAAATTTTGCATGGGCGGGGGCAATGCTGGGACTCACGCAATATTTTTATGAAGGGGGGCGCTTTGTATACCCTGTACTCGTACTAGGATGGTTTGGTTTTGTCGGTGGTTGGGCATATTTGCGTCATATTCGTCCGCTTCTCACATTTTTGGTCATCCGAAAAAATACCCGTCGGGCGATTTTGGCGGGATTATCGCACCTAGACCCCATGCCGATTATCCGTGCGGGAATGATTTTGTGGGTGGTGGCGATATGTGTCGGCGCACCTGTATATTACACCCTTATCTCGCGTAATCATGAAGTCGCACCCCGATTGGAGACGGCGGGTATCTCTGATAAGACGGTGAATAAAATCAACGGGGTACAAGATGTTGCTAACCATGTGATAGGGCGTTTATATGAAAGCGCGATGATTCATGTGGCTGTCCCAGAGGCACAACTCTATTATGGGGGCGATTCGTCGTTTCTGATTGGCATCATCATCCCATTTTTCTTGATTGGCACAGCGTATGCCCTATGGCTGATGTTGTTTGGGGGTGTATTTCAGACGCAATATGTCGCGGGGGCGAGCCTGATGCTGATATGGGTGGGCATTACATGGTTTGGCAATGTCTTTTTGGAGGAAAGTCGTATCTCGGCGCGGTATGTGGTGGAATTTCCCGCATTGGCGACATTGATAGGGCTTGGGGCGGTGATACTTGCGGATGGTCTGTTTTTACGCGATGATAAGTGGCGCAATCGGCTTTTGGCGGGGTTGGTATGCGTGATTTTTATCCCCCAGGTTGTCCATTATTTCAATCATCACCTGCCCCTGTTTAATCAACAATTTCGTGATGACAGAGGGCGCAATTACGATGTTGAAGATACCCTCTATCGCTCGGTGGGATTTCCTCCCCACACACGGGTGCATATCATTGATTTTCCTGCGATGTATTCGCCAGATGCCTATAATATTTTGCGTTTTCTCACCCGTGAAACAGGCGCGGATATGCAAGCCACCACACTCAGACCCGATGAATTTACCAATGCCTATTTGGATGCTCAACCGCGTATTACTGACCATGCGTTTTATCTGCCACCGATAGATTTGCTCAATATAGACCGTTTGAAGCTGTATTATGGGGAGGCGTTGCAAGGTCCGTTTTATACCGAATTCCCGACATCAAAAGAAAAGGGGATGGTACTCTATTATGTGCCATCGAATGTGGCAACCATAGCCGATAATTTGCCTGCGGAGTGAAAAAACACCTATAATAAGATTTATCTGATAATCGAAAGTGAATCAATCATGGAAGTGACCCTAAGTATTAATTTAATCACCAGCAACCCTAAAGTGCGTGGCGGTCGTCCATGTATTGTTGGCACAGGCTTGCGTGTGAGTGATGTCGTGATGGCGCATTTGTATCATGACCAAAAACCTGATGAAATTGCTGTGAATTATGATATATCCGTTGCATCGGTTCATGCGGCGTTGGCGTATTATTATGTGCATAAAACGGATATAGATACCGATATTCGCGCACAAATTGAGGTTTCACAGCGATTAAAAGATGAATGGATGGCTGATGGCAACACTCCGCTTTTACCTTGATGAAAATATGTCAATCGCTATTGCCGACCAACTTAAACAACGCGGTATTGATGCCGTTACAGTTCGAGATTTGGGGTGATTAGGGGATACTGATGATAATCATCTCCTACGGGCGACCAATATGGGTTATGTATTGTGTACCAATGATACTGATTATGTTGAATTAGCCACACAGGGTAGCCAACATGCAGGCATTATTATTGGTCAACAAGAAAAACATCGCGTTGGTGATTGGGTCAAAGGGCTAACCCTTTATCACGCCGTATACACCGCCGATGATATGATAAATCGGCTTGAATACCTATGAAATAAAAAACGGGGGAGCAATGTCCCCCGCTTGGGTTATACGATGGTTGGGTTGTCGTCATCGTCTACATTAGGGAAGTCGCCCATGGGCATATTTTCATCTATTTCGATGCTAATCCGTTTTTTCTTCCCCTCAAAAATCCCAGTGGGGGGATGTGCCGATGGCACAGGTGGGACGGGTGGGACGGGTGGCACGGGCGGTACGGGTGGCACAGGGGCGTTAGTCGCCATATCATACCGAGTCATGTCGGTTTGGGCGTTATAGACCTTGCCATCGGGCAAAATTGCCCCCATGAGTTCCACATCTTCTAAATATGCGCCACTCAAATTGGCATCGCGCAGATTTGCCCCTGTGAGGTTCACATTCACCAAAATCGCCCCGTCAAAATTGACATTTCGCAAATTTGCCCCTGTGAGATTGGCATCGGTAAAATCGGCTTTGGTCAGATTGGCATCGTTGAGATTTGCCCCGCTTAAATTTGCCGATGTGAGGATAGCCCGTTCAAAATTGGCATTGGGGGCATTGCATCCCGCCAAAATCACTTCGATAAGGCTCGCCCCGCTCAGATTGGCATCTGCCAACATCACACCCGATAAATTGGCTTTATCCAAAATAGCAAAGGACAGATTGGCATTGTTTAGTTTTGAGCCAGAAAAATTAGCACGGGTCAAATCGCTACGGCTCAAATCGGCATCGTTTAATTTGCAGGCAGAAAAATTTGCCTTTGCAAAAATGGCTTTATCGGCTTTGATATTGGGCATTTTGCTGGCAGAAAAATTTGCCTCAGAAAAATTTCCGCCCGTTAAGGTTGAATCTGATGCTTTGCACTCAGAAAAATTGGCGCGTGGGGCGGTTACTTGGCTTAAATTGGTATTGGATAACCGCGCCCCATTTAGATTGGCATCGGTGAGGTTTGAGCCACTCAAATCGGCATCATTGAGGCGGGCATTGCGTAAATTTGCCCCGCTCATATCTTGCCCCTTTAGATTGGCGTTTGCCATATTTGCGCCTTCACCATCGCTATCACTATCAAATTCAAAGTCAAAATTGGTGAGCGCCCGTTTGATGGTGCTTTTGCTCATCCCCAAAATTTGGTCGCGTAATTCACGTCCCAGATTTTTGATATTATCCATATCGGGACCAAATTCACCCTTAAAATCGTGGCGTGTTCCGCGTCCAAACGGTTTTTCGTCTTTGAGCATCCCCTCCAGATAAAGCACCAGTTGGTTGACGGCATATTGCACTTGCCCGACCATCTCTTCTTCTGTGAGCGTATCATCGGCTTCGAGTGTGAGTGTCTCGGTGATATAAAAATCATCGGGAAAGAGTTCACACACTTTGCCATGTAATCCGTTATAGCCCTTCACGGTCATTTTGCCCGTGCCTTTATATGCGCCTGTGGCGATAGCGCGGTGGGTGGAGTGTTGCATGGCTTTAAGCGCACGCAATAGTTGGGGTAATTGTGTCTTTTGGTTCTCGTCCATGAGATTCCTCCTCAATACTTTCTTCAATACTCAGCTTATTTTTAACAACAGGGGCTTCATCTGTGTCTGTGACATCGGGCGCATCGGGTTGTTGAATTGCCAGCAGGGTTTGTGGTGATACCAACCCGCGCATGGTCTTTTTGGCATGAAATAACCGTGATTTCACCGTGCCGATATTTACATTCATCACTTCTGCAATTTCGGCATACGAGAGGTCTTCCTCGCAATATAAAATCAGTGTCTGACGATGATGCTCTGGCAAGCGGTCTATGGCTTCTTGCACTTCCAGATACAACAACATCCAATGGGCAATTTCGTCTGGTGGTTGCGATTTATCGGCATGAAACGATATACGCATCTGTAACGGCTCATCATCCAACGATACCACATCATATCGCCCGCCACGCCGTAGCACATCGTATGCTTTGTTCCGTGCCACACGAAACATGAACGGGCGCAATTTTTCTGGTGGATAAATATCTTCCAGATGCGTATAGAGCGTGATGAAGGTCTCTTGCACGATGTCTTCTGCCAAATGGTCATCGCCCACCAACCGACGGACAAAACGCAATAGCGCAGGTTCTAACGATAGGTGCAACAAGTCGAAGGCTTCTGGATCGCCCGCTTGTGCCTGTATTAAATAATCGTGTTCTTGTTCATGCGCCATGTTTAGCCTCTCCTGTCTCTTGATAATGAATACGTAACAGGAGGTGAATCGGTTCAATATTTATCTAAAATCCAGCGCATGATGGTGTAATTGGCGGCGAGTGCGGCATAATCGCCAAAGGTGGCAAAGGTGTCATGGACAGCTTGAGCCGATACTTTCCCCTCAATTCCAAAGAAATACCGCCCCACCGCCGCCTGAAGTGCGACATCGTTATGCCCCACCACATTATGAACGCCGAGTGTGCGTTGCAATGTCCATGAGGCTGTCCAGTGACCTATGCCTTTTATCCCCACCAAAAAATCATACGCCTCTTGTGGGGGCATGGTCACAATGGTTTCGAGGGGCAAATCGCCCGTTTCAATCGCTTGGGCAATGCCTATCATCAATCCCATGCGCTTAAAAGTGATTTTGAGCGGGGTAAATTCGTCAATTGTTGCCATCGCTATTTGGGACGGGGCGGGGAAGGCATATCCGCGCAGACCATCCGCCTCTAGCCAATTATCGCCCCATTCCACCAACCAGCGTTGTGCTTTTTGCGCCGCCACCCACGCGATTTGTTGCTCGATGATGGTGTGCAGGATGGCTTCAAAGGCGGTTTGCGTGCGTAGCCAATGTAATCCGACCAGAGGTCGCACAATATCCCATAATAGCGGATAGGCTTTTGCAAATTCATAAAATGGGGCATAATTAATATCTATACACAACAAATGCTCCACTTGGAGGAGCAATTCATTTATATTGATTGCAACCATCGCAGAAATCACCGTCACTTGCAATTGAGGCTTTGCTATTGTGCCACTGCTAATGACTTTTATCATCACCAACCCACCCCTATGGTGGAGTGTGCGCCAATAGGCATTATCATGAACAAATTCCATAACGGGGTGGGTATACCGCCCTAGTAGATTGGTCATCAACGAAAAATTGTAAGGCGGTGTGGGCGATAAAACACCGATTATTTGGGGAAATTGGGGTTGCATGTCCATCAGCCTCTGCAAATTTAAGAGATACAATGTGTTCAATTATAGTGATATGATGGATATTAAGCGACTATGACCACTATTTTGGTAGTAGATGATACAGAGGTCAATCTGACCCTCATTGAGAATTTGCTCACATATTCTGGATACACCATTCTCACGGCGCGGGATGGTCAGGATGCACTGACTATTATGCAACAACAAACCATCCAATTATTGATTGTAGATTGGATGATGCCCCGCATGGATGGTATAGAACTCATTCGTGCAATTCGGGCGCAGTTTCCAGAACCCTATCGCTATATCATCATGCTCACAGGTCGTCAAGAACGCGATGCGGTGGTGACTGGCTTGGGTGCTGGTGCAGACGATTTTGTCACCCGTCCATTTAATTCGCGCGAATTAGAAGCGCGGGTGGCGATTGGGGTGCGGATTATTGAACTCGAAAACAGAATGCGCGATTTGGTGCTGGTCACAGAACGCAGTAAACAAATTTGGGAAGCCACCACCGATTCAATTGTACAACTCATTTGTTTGGTAGACCGTGATGGATTGGTACTGCGCTCTAACGGGGTTGTAGAAAATTGGCGTTTGTCGTCTATGTATGAGGCGGCTGGCTTGTCACTGAGCAAATTGATGGGCAAGGTTTATAAAGATGCTGGCAAAAAATTGGCAGATGCTTGGGATGTGGCAAAAGAAAAATTGGCGCATGGACTGGAATATGATTTTGAATGTCGAGATGACCAATTGGGGTATTATTTTGATGTTCACTACCAGCCGATTAACCCCTTTGGCGGGCTTTTTGAGCAAGAAGAAGCCTTTGCCGCCGTGAGTATTCAAGATATTACCGAGCGCAAACAACTTGAACTCAATTTGCAACAAGCCAATGCCCAACTCGCTATTGAACGCGACAAATCGGATGATGTGCTGGTCAATATGTTGCCACGTCCTATCGCAGAACGGCTAAAATCTGGTGAAAAGACGATTGCCGAATATCACGAAAATACGACCGTCATGTTCGCGGATTTGGTTGGATTCACACCGCTTACCGCTGCCCTCGCGCCACGCCAATTGATGGAAATCCTCAACACTGTTTTTTCTACATTTGATGTATTGACCCAACGACATGGCACAGAAAAAATTAAGACCATCGGTGACTCGTATATGGTGGTGGCGGGAATTCCAAACCCATTGCCAGACCATGCCCAATCTATTGCTAAACTAGCATTGGCGATGATACGCATCATGAAATCTCTCAGTGAGCATATTGGGATTGTGCTGGAATTGCGAATTGGGATTGATAGCGGACATGTGGTGGCGGGTGTGATTGGTAGCGTGAAATTTTCATACGATTTGTGGGGGGATGTGGTGAATACGGCGAGTCGCATGGAATCCACTGGGCAGGGTGGCAAAATTCAGGTGACAGAGGCGGTTTATCACCTACTCAAAGACCAATTCAAACTCGAAAAACGGGGTTTAGTGGATGTGAAAGGCAAAGGAAAAATTTTGACCTATTGGCTTGTCGCAGATTTGGGTTAAAATCTTGATAAACAGTTTTATAAAAACGCAACCGATTGCGCTTGTAATAAGAGGATTTTGATATTATGGCATTACTCCCCATTGTGAAAGTAGAACATCCCGTTTTGCGTAAAAAAGCGGTGAAGGTCATCAGTTTTGATAACAAATTTCAACAACTGGTGGATGATATGATAGAGACGATGATAGATGCCCCTGGTGTGGGACTCGCCGCGCCACAAGTTAATGTGAGCCAGCGCCTGATTGTGGTGCGGTTGGCAGATGACGAAGAGAGCAAAGCCGAATATGGCGACCAAGCGGGGGTGGTTTATGTGGTGGCAAATCCCAAAATTACCAAGACCAGCAAAGAGGTGGTAGATGGCATTGAAGCCTGTTTATCTATACCCGGTTATTATGGTGAAGTGGAGCGATTTGAGACGGTGGTTGTCACAGGACAAGACCGTCATGGCAAAGACTTTCGGCTAAAGGCAAAAGGTTGGTTGGCGCGGGTTTTTCAGCATGAGATAGACCATTTGGATGGGATTCTCTACACCGATATTGCGGCAGATGTGTGGAAAGCCAAAGATGGTGAAGAGCTTGTCGAAGGCGAAAACCCTAAAAAAGATTTGAAAGTATAAGGGACAGGCATATCTGCACCGCCCCAAAATACCACCATAAGGGATGTGATGATAGGTTGCATCCCTCAACGCATCGCTATTCGCAAGCGTTGTTCAAATTCCCCCATCATCGCCGCGGTTGCCCCCCATATCTTGTGTTCGCCAAATTTATAATAGGGCAGACGAATTTTTGTCCCACGCATTTCTGCCTCATCTACCCCTTTGATATACGGATTGAGCAATTCTGTCAATGGAAAATAAATCACCTCTGCCACCTCATTGTCATTTGGGATACAGATAGGTTTATAGGGCATGGTCGCCACAGTGGGATAAACGGTGAAATGACTCGGCGGGATATAAAACTTATTCAGATGCCCCAAAATGTCGAGTTTATCATAAATACCGAGTTCCTCGCGTGTTTCACGCAAGGCAGTGGCGATAAAATCGGTGTCGGTGGGGTCTTTTTTGCCCCCCGGAAAGCTAACTTGTCCGCTATGGTTGCCAAGATGCTCACTACGGAGTGTTAGAATGAGCGAATAGCTATCCATATCGGGATAGACCAGCGCCAAAACACCTGCCTCTTTAGGGGGCTTGTCTTTGTTTTCTGGGAACATCCCGCGTGGATGAGGTGCCATCGTTTCTTGGGCATTGGCGGGGTCAAATTCGTTTAGATTGAGTGCTTTGCGAATTATATCTAGGGTAATCATGCTTCTAACCATACATGCAAATGATGATGACGACGCGGGTATAATTTGCCAGTGATAATTTCTGGCATAGGATGATGATTTGGGATGAGGCGCAGGCGCAAACGGTCTATGGATGGTCTGCCCGCGGATTGCCATTGGGTGAGTTGATTTTCTATTTCGATAAACGCATCTGACCCTGCAAAACAATGTGCTTTGCCCATGCCATAATAGGGGACAAAACTGGCGCTGGCGGGTGTGAGCAGGGCAAATCCCTCGCCACCCATGCCATAGGCGCGGTAGCTGTCGCGGATGGTATAGAGCGAAAATACATCTTTTGCGCCTTCATGAAGCATTAGGAAGGGGATGAATCCATACCAATATTCGATGGTATTGAGCGGTGCGCTTAGATAGCAATCTTCGGCATCGCTAGAGAGCAATGCCGATAGTGATGCGGTATCTATTTTATCTATGCCATCGGCAAGGAGCATCAGTTCTGTGCTACCGACAAATTTTCGCATCACAGGACCTTGTGCAATGCCCCGAATATAGACAAATGCACTTGGCATGACATTTTCTGCATAGAGTGTGCCATCGGCTTGTTGGCTAAACGATGCCATGACTTGCAAGCCATCCAACCAAATGGGGGCGATGAGACGTCCTTCTGGTTTGAGCTGTTTTATCCACGCGGGAGGAATATCCCACACGCCACAGGTGGCAACAATGCGGTCATAGGCGGCGCGTGGCGCATACCCTTCTGCACCATCGGTATTCACGACTTTAACCATGCTATAGCCATTTCTGACTAGCTTATTTTCGGCTTCTTTGGCAATATCACGGTCAATTTCGAGGCTGGTGACTGTGCCTTCCTCTTTTCCCACCAAATACGTCATGAGCGCAGAGACATAGCCTGTGCCTGTGCCGATATGCAAGACATTTTGCCCACGTTTGAGCGATAATTGTTGGAGCAGATGTGCCACCATACTCGGCATCGTATCGGAACAAGTTGCATCTCCGCGCAGGTCTGTTCTAACCGCAACCGATTCATCGGCATAGACTTGCTCTAGGGGGGCATCTGGCAAAAAGAGATGACGCGGGATGGCGAGAAGGGCATCTTCGACACGCTGGTCGCTCAACTTTCCGCGTTGGCGCAATAAATCCACCAACGATTGTGCAGGGTTAATTGCGGGCATATTTACCTTTTCTACCCAAACCATCACCATACCATGCCCGCCGTTTGCGGAGCGATACACCAGGGTCTACCCCGCGTGGTCGTTCTGTTCGCACACGCCCGCGTGCATCTATATGGACTTGCCCTGCTTTTTGCAGACGGGCAAATTCTTCTGGGGTGATGACGGGCGCGACTTCACCCCCCAACCGATTGAGTCGGTCATTCATAGCGTTATCCGCATCAGATGTGTCGTCTGTGGGGATATTGGGTGTTTCATCAGACATCAAAAACTACCTCCAAATGAGGAATACAATCATTGCTAGTATAGCACCATTTTATATGAGTTTGATTGCCAATATTCCCGTTAACGTCATTATCGGATACAATAAACACAGATTAAATCGTTCAACTTTGTACGCTCAAGGAATAACAAATTATGCCTTTGCGGATATTTAATGTCATCGGACGCGAAAAACAAGAATTTATTCCCATGCAAGAAGGTTATGTGGGGATGTATGTCTGCGGTCCGACAGTGTATGACCATGCCCATTTGGGACATGCCAAAAGTTATGTGTCGTTTGATGTGGTGGTGCGCTATTTGCGTTATAGTGGCTATCGGGTGTTATATGTCCAGAATATCACCGATGTTGGGCATTTGACCGAGACCGAGACGGGCGAGGATAGAATCCTCAAAAAGGCGCGTACTATGCAAGCCAAGCCCATGCAGATTGTCGAATCCTACACCCGTAGCTACTTTGATGATATGGACGCGCTCGGTGTTGTGCGCCCCGATATTTCACCGCGTGCCAGTGGGCATCTGCCAGAACAGATTAAGATGATAGAAACGCTATTGCGGAAAAATCATGCCTACGAAGCCAACGGTAGTGTGTATTTTGATGTGACCACTGCCGTATCGTATGGCAAATTGTCGAATCGCAAATTAGAAGAACAAGAAGAAGGCACACGCGAGACGGTACGCAATGAAAAGCGTAATCCACAAGATTTTGCCCTGTGGAAACGTGCCGACCCCGAACATATCCTGCGCTGGGATAGCCCATGGGGAGAAGGATTCCCTGGGTGGCATATCGAATGTTCGGCTATGGCGATGAAATATTTGGGCGTGACGTTTGATATTCACGGTGGCGGGATAGATAATATTTTCCCCCACAACGAATGTGAAATTATCCAGAGTGAATCTGCCAATGATGCCGATTTTGCCCGTTATTGGATGTTGGTCGGTAGCCTCACGGTGGCTGGCATTAAGATGTCTAAGAGTTTGGGCAATTTTACGACTATCAAGGATGCGCTCAAAACCTATCGCCCAGAGGTGCTTCGGATGTCTGTTTTGAGCGCCCATTATAGTAATCCTGTGGATTATAGTGATGAGGCATTGCAAGGGGCGCGTGGCGGATGGGAACGGCTGAATAATGCGGCGCGGTTGGTGGCAAACAAGCTAGAAAATGCCCCCAATACCGATGAAGGCAACGCCTTTTTAGCCCGTGTGGATTTGGCACATGACGACTTCAAATTGGCGATGGATGACGATTTCAACGCGCCACGCGCCATTGCCGTCTTGCAAGAATTTACCCGTGAGGTGAATACCCTGCTCAATGGCACATCAAATGTGGGTGCATCGGTGCTTGAAGCCATCAACGGCGTATATACCCGTTTGGGTGGGGAAGTGTTGGGGATTATTGCCCCAATGGAAAGTGCTAGTGGCAGTGGTAATGCCAAGCGTGAAGGCGCGATGATTGAACTGCTCATTGACCTGCGGAAAAAAGCCCGTGCCAATAAAGATTTTGCCGAAAGTGACCGCATCCGCGACCAATTGTTGGCGAATGGTGTGGTATTAGAAGACCGTGTAGACGGAACATTGTGGAAATATAACGACTAAGGGCGGGAAGCGATGCCACCAGAATATTTGTATGGACATTGGTCAGTGATGGAAGCGTTACGTGCCAATCGTCGCCAATTTGAACAGTTACTATTGGCAGAAAAAGCCGATGAAAAAGGGTCTATTGGCGAGATTATGCACATCGCCAATGTGCGAAATGTCCCCATTAAGCGTGTCCCCAAACATATATTAGATGATTTGTCTGGGGGGAATAATCATCAAAGCACGATTTTACGCACCAATAGCTATCGCTATGCCGAGATAGACGAAATTTTGGCTGTGGCACAAAAGCGCAACGAAAAACCCTTTTTGTTGATGCTGGATTTGCTCAAAGACCCGCAAAATGTGGGGAGTTTGCTCCGTGTAGCGGATGTGGTCGGTGTGCATGGCATCATCATGCAGGATAGGCGGGCGGTGGCAGTGACACCTGCCGTTGTGAGTGCCTCATCGGGTGCGGTGGAACACCTGCTGGTGGCACAAGTGACCAATTTGGTCAATACGATGAAAGACCTTAAGAAATATGATATTTGGATGGTCGGATTTGAGATTGGCGAAGGGCTGTTGCCCATCAACAAAACCAATTTGAATATGGGTGTGGGCATTGTCTTGGGCAGTGAAGGGGAGGGGATGCGCCGACTTGTCAAAGAGACGTGCGATATTTTGCTCACCTTGCCCATGCGCGGAAATGTGGGCAGTTTGAATGTCTCTACGGTGGGCGCAGTAGCACTTTATAACGCATGGCAAGCGCGTGAATGGCAAGGCTGGAAACCGTTATAACAGACTTGTGAGCAATCGCAAGTCTTTACGTGTATTTATTCACAGAAAAAGTTAAGGTGAAAACACCATGATAAACGACATCATTAACGAAGTAAAGTCAAAAATGAAATCTACGCTCAGTGTCTATGAAGAAGATTTACATGGGATGCGGAGCAACCGCGCAAGTACATCGCTTGTAGACCGCTTGATGGTCTCGTATTATGGGCAAGATACCGAATTGCGCCAATTGGCAAATATTTCTACCCCAGAGGCATTGCAAATCCTGATTCGTCCATTTGATATTGGGGCAGTTAAGGATATAGAGAAGGCAATTCGCAATTCCGATTTGGGGATTAATCCCAGCACCGATGGCACATCTATCCGTCTTGTGATGCCCCCACTCACCCGTGAACGGCGGGCAGAATTGGTGAAGGTGTTGCACAGACACATGGAAGAGGTGCGGGTGTCTATTCGCAATATTCGGCGTTCTGGCAACCAAGATTTAGAAGAATATGAAAAAGAGAAGATGATTTCTGAAGATGACCGCAAACGTGGTGAGACAGAAATTCAAAAACTGACAGACGAACACATCGCCAAAATCGAAGAACTTGGCAAAACCAAAGAAACCGAAATGATGGCGGTATAAGCACTTTTTTTGCACGCGCACTTGTTTATTGGGAAAGGCACACATAATCATGACCATCGCCCACATGAAGCACCCACAAGCCCCCGACACGGTGGACTTGCCCCCACTCGTTCCAAAGCATGTTGCCATTATTATGGATGGCAATGGGCGGTGGGCAAAAGCACGCGGATTGCCACGCACCGAAGGACACCGACAAGGCAAAGATAACTTGCGCCGTATTTTGGAAGCGTGTGTGGAATTTGGTGTCGAAATTCTCACCATCTATGCTTTTTCCACCGAAAATTGGGAACGCCCACCGTCTGAGGTGAGCGTGTTGATGTCTATTCTCAACCTTGTACTCGACCAAGAGGTCAAAAGATTGCACAAAAATGGGGTGCAAGTGCGTCATATTGGCAAATTTGATGGAGTAGACCCCAAATTGCAAAGAAAAATTTTACATGCCTGCGCGTATACTAAAAATAACACCCGTCTCATCCTCAATGTGGCGTTTAATTATGGTGGGCGTGATGAAATTGTTCAGGCGATAAAACGGATTGTGGCAGATGGTATTCCCGCAGACCACATCACAGAAGATTTGGTCAGTCATTATCTGTATACCGCCAACCAGCCAGACCCCGATTTGGTTGTTCGTACAGGGGGCGAATTTCGTCTGAGCAATTTTCTCATCTGGCAAGGCTCGTATGCCGAATATTATAGTACACCTGTCTATTGGCCCGATTTTGACCGTGATGAATTGCTCAAAGCCTTGTGGGAATTTAGCAAACGGCGCAGACGCTTTGGGATGACAGATGAGCAAATTGATGAATTAACCGAGTGATGTTTTTTAGAAAAAGAGGTCGTATTGTGAAATCCATTGAACAGGTAATGCAAGGATTGGCAACACAAAACTATATTGCTACCGATGAAATTTCTACGGTGATGTTTTTAGCCAACAAACTCGGCAAACCCCTCTTGGCAGAGGGTCCCGCAGGTGTTGGTAAGACAGAACTCGCCAAAGCATGGGCAGGGGCGAGTGGCAAGCGCCTCATCCGTCTGCAATGTTATGAAGGGTTAGACGAAGGCAAAGCCCTCTATGAATGGGAATATGCCAAGCAAATGCTCTATACACAATTACTCCGCGACAAACTAAGCCAAATCCTCTCTGAAACTGCCACCCTTACCGAAGCCGCCGATAAACTCGCCCAAGAGGATAATGTGTTTTTCTCTGAACGCTTTTTATTGGCGCGTCCATTGCTCGAAGCCATCACTGCCGATGAGCCTGTCGTGTTGCTCATAGATGAAATTGACCGTGCCGATGCCGAATTTGAGGCGTTTCTGCTGGAAATCCTCAGTGATTTTCAGGTTTCGATTCCAGAATTGGGGACGATTAAAGCCAAGCACCAACCCGATGTGTTGCTCACCAGCAATAACACCCGTGAACTCTCTGAGGCGCTCAAACGCCGTTGCTTGTATTTGTTTGTGGATTATCCTAGTTACGACTCTGAACTGAGTATTGTGCGTCTGCGCGTGCCTGCATTGAACGAAAAATTGGCGCGTCAAGCGGTGGAAATTGTTCAGGGATTACGTGAACTCGATTTGAAGAAAAATCCGAGTGTATCGGAGACGATTGATTGGGCAAAGGCATTGGTGATGTTGAATGCCGATGCGCTAGATAAAAAGACCCTCGAAATCACATTGACCGTTTTGCTTAAGCACGAATCGGATGTGCAAAAGGCGAAGCGTGTCTTGGTGGAAGGTGGCAAACCACATCCATTAGACCGCCGTCCGCGTCCGGGTGGGCGTTATAATTAAAAATAGGGTATTTGGTGATAGATAGGGGCGATATATGTCGCCCCATAATCATTTTTATGGATAAATCCCTATGAAAATTAACCCCAAAAATGGACATATCACCCTCACCGAAGTGGGGAATAAAATCATCACCCCCAATATGCCCTCTGCGCGGTATATGGCGCTCGGATTCAGCCTCAATAAACCAGACCATCCCGCCACGTCAGGTCAAATTCGCCAAAAAACACTACCGCCTATCACCGTACAATTTGGTGATGGCAAACTAAACGCGATTTTTATGCCTGTGGTCTCACATGGTGGCGATGAGATTTATCTCAACCAAGCCTATCGCTATTTGGCGCAAATGGGCGTGGATGTTCAGAGGTATTCATGGGGTGAGGTGAATATTGATGAACTGGTCGCTACGGGCGATATGTGGATAGAAATTCAGTATTATCAGCCCTAGCTCGGCTCATCAGACGATTCTGTTTTTTCTTCTGTGGCAGATGACCATGTGCCAAAGGTGCTTGGCGGGTCTATGGGTGGCGGGGTATAGCCATTTTGTGGGATTTGTGGCTTTGGGGTATTGAGCGCAGTGGCATTTTGCTTGAGTTGGTTGCTCAGTTTGACATTTTCTTTGATAGCCATCTCTCGGCTTACTGTATCCAAATCGCGCTGTAGGTCTTTGCTGGCATCGTCTAAATCCTTGACATACGGCTTGAGCAAGTTGCGGGTGGCTTGATTAATGCTTTGGCGGGTGGGTGGTGTTTTGGGCAATTCCACGTCCATACCCGCGTCTTTCATTTCTTGTTGGATGACTAGCATCATTTCTGACCAAATGTGACGCATACGGGCAAAAAATTTGCCGACCAAATACGCCCATTGCACGACACGCTTGGGACCCGCGACCACCATCGCTATCATAATCACCAGCAAAAATTCTAAGCCACCGATACCAAATAATTCCATCGTTATCACCCATCATTTTTATTTATCATCATCATTTTACGTCAAATAACAGGTTATTTTAAGCCCATAGGTGCTACACAAATGTAACTTTTATCATGCAAAAAGTTTACACAATGGTGACGAATGGCTCATACGCCCCCCATAATTGTGTGCTAAAATAGAGGTATCTTGAAATAGTGAGAAAGAGGTCGTTACAATTATGGGACCAGGAATACCAGAATTACTGCTCATTTTGGTGATAGTCATGTTGCTATTTGGCGTGGGACGCATTTCTAAGGTTGGTGGCGAATTGGGCAACGCGGTTGCCAATTTCCGCAAAGGACTCAGTGATGGCAAACCCTCCACCCCACCTGTGACAGAAGAGAAAGAACAAAACGTGTAGGCAAATTTGCCATACACCTAGCTTGTTATTAAGAAAAGGCGCATATGATTGCGCCTTTATGCGTTATAATCCCCCAATAAACCTTTTTCACCTCAAAAATTAATTTGTGGCAAAGTCATTCCCTTGTTATAATTTAATAAATCTCTGTATCACAGAGATTTTTCTTTATAACCACTTAACCTATTGTCCATATTGATTAAGGGACTCATCCTATGGGAAATCCAAAAGCCCACACCATTTTGTTTTTATCTAGTGCCTTCAAAGGCGAGCGCATGATAGAGGCGGTCAAATCGGCGGGGATGAATATTATCCTCATCACCGATGAAGAAAACCGTCATCAGCCGTGGCCCCACCATCATATAGATGAATATTTTGTGTTGCATGACCTCAGACGGTATCAGGATGTGATTCATAGTGTGAGTTTTCTGTGTCGTGGGCGAGTGATTCACCATATTATCCCCCTAGATGAATTTGAGGTGGAATTGGCGGCGGTATTGCGTGAGCATTTGCGCCTGCATGGTATGACCATTAGCGAAGTGCGTCCCTTCCGCGATAAACTCGCCATGCGCCAAGTGACACAAGCGGCAGGTATTGCTGTCCCCAATTTTATCGGCGTACTCAATTATGATGCTCTGCGCGATTTTATGGAAAAAACACCCGCCCCATGGGTACTCAAACCGCGCATGGAAGCTGGCGCAATGGGGATTCGTAAAATGCTGGATGCCGAAGGTGTTTGGCGGGCGTTGGATGAACTGGGCGATAAACAATCTTTTTACTTGCTAGAGCAATTTGTCCCTGGTGATGTGTATCATGCCGATAGTATCGTCTATGAGGGCAAAGTGATATTTGTGAGCATCCAGAAATATGGCGCACCACCTATGCAGACCTATCAGGGTGGTGGGGTGTTTATGACGCGCACAATACAGTCATCTGATGAGGATTATAAAGCCATCCAACAGATGAATACACAAGTGATAAAGGCGCTCAATTTTCATAATGGTGTGACCCATGCCGAATTTATCAAATGGAATGAAGGTGGAAAGTTCCATTTCTTAGAAATTGCCGCCCGTGTGGGTGGGGCGAATATCGCCGATATGATAGAAGCAGGGCGCGGGATAAATTTGTGGGAAGAATGGGGACGGTTAGAGGTCGCTTTATTACGTGGCGAAAAATATGACCTGCCCAAGCCAAAAACCCTCCATGCAGGGTTGTTGATGACACTCGCCCACGATGAACATCCCGATTTGGCGCGTTTTTCTGCTGATGAAGTGGTGTGGAAGCAGGCAAAAGCCTATCATGCAGGTTTGATTGTCGCCAGCAAAAAATATGACCGAATCAGCGAATTACTGGGCGATTATCATCGGCAATTGGCAGAAGATTTTAGCGCGGTGGGTGTGCCTGTGGGCGCAACACGCACCGGACAACAAGGTTAACGGGTTTGGTATCTAAAAGGCATATTATCGGTGAAACAGATTAAGTTTGTATCCAATTATCCGCATTATGACCACAATAAAGTGGCGTTGCTCCCCACGCCACAGCGTATTGGGGCGCATCCAGACTATACAGGGCAGGGTGTGACCATCGCCTTTATAGATTCTGGTTTTTCGATGCACCCCGATATTTCAGACCGCATTATTGCTCATGCCGATGCCAGTACCAACCGCGTGTTAGAACAACCGCATGTGATGGAAATCACCGATATGAGTTGGCACGGTCAGATGACCAGTGTTATATCGGCGGGGGATGGTCGGACATCGGGCGGGATGTTCAGAGGAATTGCCAGCCAGAGCAATCTGATTTTTGTGAAGGTGAGTACACCTAAATATCAGATAAAAGAGAATGATATTCTGCGCGGATTGCGTTGGATATACGACTCGCGTAAGCGTTATAATGTGCGTGTGGTCAATGTGTCTGTGGGTGGCGATTATGAGAACAACGACCCTAACCACCCATTGCACCTTATCGTGAAAAAATTGCATGATGTGGGTATTATGGTGGTGATTGCCGCAGGTAATAGTGGCAAAAGGGGGATTGTCCCACCTGCTTCATCGCCCCATGCGCTCACGGTGGGCGGGTATGATGACCATAATCAGCTAGACAAACATCTTTGGAAACTCTATCGGCATAGTTATGGTGTGGTGTATGACGGCACGCATAAACCCGATATTTTAGGCTTGGCAGAATGGATCGCCTCGCCGATTTTGCCAAATAGCAACCAAGAACGCGAAATTGGGTGGCTTTCGCAGATGCTCCATATCCATACCAAAGCGGAACTCAGAGATATTTTAGAAAAAGGTTATGCCGATTTGGGCTTTGATGCCGATATAATCAATCATATTGATGATGAATTGGTCAATAAGTTGCAAGGGCGCATTTATCACCACAAAATCATAGACGCACATCATCAGCATGTAGACGGCACATCGGTGTCTACGCCCATTGTGAGCGGGATTATTGCCCAGATGCTTCAGGCGAATCCTGATTTATCACCGACAGATATTCGCCAAATTCTGACCAGCACCGCCACCAAACTCCCACATGTTGCGGGTAATATTCAGGGGGCAGGGGTTGTGAATCCGTATCAAGCAGTTATCACGGCGTTGTCTTGGTCAAGCACCCGCGCCAAAATTGTTTAATCCACATCCACATAGGAGTAGTATTGTATGAACCGAGAACATCATCGTTGGTATAGTCCCTCACTTAACCGCGACATGGAATTATTGGTCTTTGGTCATGCGGGGGCGAGAGTGATTGTTTTCCCAACCTCAAAGGGCAAATTTTATGAATGGGAAGACAGGGGCATGATGAACTCGCTCCGCCATCAGATTGACCAAGGCTGGTTGCAATTGTATTGTGTAGATAGTGTAGACCACGAAAGTTGGTATAACTATGGCGCACACCCTGGGGCGCGTGCTTGGCGACATCACCAATATTTTATGTATATCTATCATGAGGTGTTGCCCCTGTCTGTGCATAAAAACAGCAATCCATTTTTGATGACGATGGGCGCGAGTTTTGGCGCATTTCATGCGATGTCTTTTGGGCTGAAATTTGCCGAAAAAGTAGACCGCATTTTGGCACTTAGTGGGTTGTTCGATATTCGCTCATTCACAGATGGTTATGGTGGGGATATGGTATATGACTATAACCCGATGCAATTTATTCAAAACGAATGGCAAATTGAACGACTTAATGCGTTGCGCCATGTAGATATTATCATGGCGGCGGGTAAAGATGACCGCCTCGTTGAGCAATCGCGCAATATGTCTAGTGTGCTATGGGGCAAGGGAATTGGCAATGCGATGCGTGAGTGGGATGGCTGGTCTCATGATTGGCAATATTGGGAACGTATGATGCACATGTATTTGAATGGTCACGATTAGTCTATAGAGGAGATAGGGATATGGCTACGAAAAAGAATGAACCGATTAAGATTGGCTTATTTGTGGGGCGTGAATGGTCTTTTCCGCCTGCGTTTATTGAAGAAGTGAATCGTCGTACAGACCAAACAGGTGTGATTGCCGATTATGTTAAGGTCGGCGGGACGATGATGGATGAGGCGGTAGAGTATCGTGTGATTGTAGACCGCATTTCGCACGAGGTCCCGTATTATCGCTCATTCCTCAAAAATGCCGCCTTGCAAGGCGTGAAAGTGGTCAATGACCCATTTATGTGGACAGCAGATGATAAATTTTTTGGTGCATCGGTCATCACCAAACTAGGCATTGCATCGCCAAAGACGGTTGTCTTGCCAAATCGGGAATATGTCCCTGGAATTGTGCATAACGAAAGCCTGCGTAACCTCAAATATCCGATGGACTGGGGTGTTTTGGTGGATATGGTCGGCGGATTTCCGCTTGTCCTCAAAGATGCTCATGGCGGTGGTTGGCGCGATGTGTATGTGTGCCATTCGATGGATGAACTGATTTATCGGTATAACACCAGTGGCTTGTTGACCATGATTATCCAAGAATTTATCAAATGGGATAATTATGCGCGGTGCATGGGGCTGGCACAAGACGATGTGCGTGTGATGAAATATGACCCACACGCCCGTTATTATGCCCCAGAACACGACTTTTCTGATGAGATGTATCAGCGCCTCTATAACGAAACCCTCGCCATTTGCCGTGCTTTTGGTTATGACATGAATACCTGTGAATTTGCCATTCGAGATGGTATCCCCTATGCGATAGATTTTATGAATCCTGCCCCAGACATGGATGTGAATTCATTGGGGAAGGGGCATTTCGATTGGATGGTCACACACATGGCAGATAACATGATTAAATTGGCATTATCCAGTGTCGGCACACGCGATAGTTATACATGGGGAAATCTTACACCATCTACGAAAGCACTGAAGAAAAAATCCACATCTAAAGCCAAAGGAGGATAAATCTTATGTCCTCAATGGTTGATGATGCTGTCAAATATTATCATGATTTGCTTACGCCAGAGATGGCAGAAGCAACTGATTTTGCGCTACGTAAAAAATTACGTGACCGCAATTTGTATTTTGGCGACCGTCCGTTATGTGTAGTATTGCGTCCGTATTTCTATTCCGAGAATAATTGGATTTTCCTCAATTCTGGTTTAGAAAAATTGCTAGAGGCGTTTAATATTGTGCATCAGGTGTGTATTCAAGACCCTAAACAACGGGCTTATTTGATGTTGGATGATTATGAGGAACAACTCATCCCATACGATAAACCGAGTGTTCAGCCGTGGTCAAGTTCTCGCCTTGATATGTTTTATGTCACAGAAAAAAATGTCCTCAAATGCGTTGAATATAATGCAGAAACCCCCGCCGGCATTGGTTATGCTGATATGTTGGGGGAGGTGTTTTCTGAATTGGAGCCATTTAGGATATTTCAGAAAAAATATCACACCTTCATGATGCCTGCGCTTGACCAACTCACCGATTCGCTGATTGATGCGTATTTGGCATGGGGGGGGCAACGTTTTCCACAAATTGCCATTGTGGATTGGCGTGAAGTACCAACGCTGACAGAACATGAAATCACGCGCCAACATTTTGAGCGCAGAGGCTTAAAGGCGGTACTGGCAGACCCGCGTTCTTTGGAATATCACAATGGGGTGCTGTGGTCAGATGGTTTTCGGATTGATATGATTTACAAGCGGGTGCTGTATAGCGAATTATTCGCCACAATGGGTATAGATAACCCGATTACCCGTGCGGTACGCGATGGTAATGTGTTCATCACCAATTCGATTAGTGCCAAAATGTTGGCAAAAAAGGCGAGTTTGGCATTTTTGAGCGATACCGCTAATGCCCATTTTTTCTCTGCTGACCAACTGGCGGCGATTGCCACTCATATTCCGTGGACGCGAGTGGTCAAAGATAGCAAAACCACCTATGAAGGCAAGCCGATTGACCTATTATCCTTTTTGACGGTGAACAAAGATAAATTTGTCCTCAAACCCAATGATGATTATGGTGGGCGTGGGGTGGTATTGGGTTGGGAATGTTCATCAGACGGATGGGATGCGGCGCTCAAACAGGCGTTAATCGTTCCCCATGTGGTGCAAGAACGAGTAGATATTGTGCAACGCGACTTTCCGATGTGGCTCAATGGAGAAGTGGATATTAGCCCGCGTTATGTGGATGCAGACCCGTATGTGTTTGGTGGCAAAATGGTCTATGGACTCATGACACGCCTTTCTCCGTTATCATTGTTGAATGTGACAGCAGGTGGTGGGTCTATTGTGCCGACCATCCTTATTGAAAAACGGCGTTAATTCAAAATCAATGACGATGGGCGCAATCGGTTGCGCCCATTGGGACATATAGGGGTGTTTTATGACGCACATGACCAAAGACAAGGGTGATTTAGCCGTTGCCATGACCCTAGCCGATTTGCGGAAGCATGGCATTATCTGTTGCCTGCCCATCAGCGAACATCTGCCGTTTGATGTGGTCGCCATTATGCCCGATACGACCACATTGGTGCGCTTGCAGGTGAAATATCGGAAGGCGAATGGCTATGGTGGGATAGATTTGATGTTCCGTTCAAATTACTATAATTCCAAAAAAATTTATAGTAAGCCGATTGATTTATCTGCCATTGATGGATTTGCGATTTATAACCCAGATACCGATGCTGTTTACTATCTCTCTGCCGAATCCATGCAAAATCGGGGTAAAAGTATCACTTTAAGGATTAGACCCTCTGCCAATAATCAAAAACAGGGCGTGTGGCTTGCTGATGATTTTAGAAATCCATTCGATATAGTAGCGATGATGGGTAATAAAGTAGACGATTTTCCGATGCAACCGCCCATGCCACAGATTGATTTCGCGGTGGATATGGTCATTCTGGACTTAATGAAGCACGGGATACAAATATTGCTCCCCAGAGCGACCTATCTACCATTTTCAATTATTGGTGTTTGTGAAGATATGAAAACTCTCGTGCGCTATAAAATTGGGATGGATGCCGTGGATGTGAATCCGTATGTGGATAAATACGCCATTTATTCATCAGAAACAGGCGACATTGCGTATATATCTGCAAATTCTCTATCATCAGACATAACGAAATTAGCATTTTCAAAATCACGGGGTTGAAAAAGTATTTTTTTCACATATAATAATCGGGTTGTTGGGGCCCGTAGCGCAGCGGTAGCGCAGTTGACTTTTAATCAATGGGTCGTAAGTTCGAATCTTACCGGGCTCATCAAAAAATAAAGCACCAGTGATACTATTTATCGCTGGTGCTTTTGATTTATCTCCGTTTTGCATAAATCCGTTTGCCATAGATTGGGATAGCCAATAGTATCCACATTGCCCATAATCCCAGTAGCCACTGTATATCCTCTGTCCATGTGCCAATGGGGATAATCAGTTTTTGCCCCACCCAAATGGTGTTATTGATGCCCAAATTATTTGCCACCGAGATAAACGGATATGGCACACCATATTTATCACCAATACTGGTAATATTTTCACCATATTCCACAGTATGAATTGTTTTGCCCGCTAATATTTGGGGATTTTCGATATAGCAGTCACGGGTGGGCAGGGGAATAGCACGGGTATAATAGGGTAAAAGGGGTAAAAAGTCTTTATCGGCATTAATTGTATAAATATCCTGCATGGTTAAACCAAAGCACCATGCTGTAAACAAGCGACTCTCGAATGGAGTGCCTTTATAATATTGAACTTTATAGGGTTTACCTTGATACCATACCACCGTATTGGGGTTGCTGAGGTCATAACAATGTGTCCCATGCACATCAAAAGTGATGGGTGTGTTGGTGGTGCGATAATCGGTATCAAAATCCACAGGCTGGTCATAGCAGACATATTCTATGAAGTTCCAATTTTCATCATAACAAGGGGGTCTATCGGTGGGGATGATAGTGCCCAAGTATTGGGCATTGCCTCTGTCATCATATTTATTGGCATTGGCATCTCGAATCCGATTGATGCACACATTGTAGTAGTATGGAAGCAGGTCATTTTGTGAACCATAATAGACCAAATGCTCACTGACTTGTGGTTGTGGCAATGGGTTGCCATCGGCATCTTCGTAGATGAGGGGCATTCCTGTTTCTGTGTCATAGCAGGGGCGTGTTTGTGGAATAAAGAGATGATGTTTTCTTGCGACACTTTTTTGTAAGAATGAATTTGCTTTTAGCAGGTCATTTACACAGATATTGAATCTTTGCGAAATGTCATAAAAACTCTCCCATGATTCTGGTGAATAAGCGTCTAGTAGGGAGTAGGTCGGGGTATCTTCATGAATGACACCAATCCAATTATCGAAATAATTTATTTTTCTGCTAGTAGGATAAACCAATCTCTTTCCAAGATAATTATAACAAGGTGGTGCATCTAAACGAGTATATAGAATAATGCCTGCAAATAAAGACTCCTCAAATAGCCTTGACCGAATGGCGAAATTTTCAAATACCCGTGTAAAGAAAAATTCTTCATAACAAACATTCAACGCTCTTTCGATGTCATAAATAGATTCTCCCTCATGGGCATGATATGCCATATAGCAAGGGGGTTTTTCTGTGTTGATAATGACCCAATGATATTTTGTTGCACTTGTCGGATGAATCCTTTCTCTAAAAGTTTGATTATTAAAAGTAGGATTGAGTTTTATCAACTCTTCGAGGCAAACATTGGCTATGAGTGCTATTAATTGCATATTTTCTTCTTTTACTTGAACGGCTAGTAGTTCTGTTGGGCATGGTCTTGACGGCGGAATAAATAATTCAATCGGTGTATGGGGTGGTATGTCTGGTGATTGATTGATGCTGATTAAATCTACAAGACATAAGCCTGTTTTTTGGGCAATTTTTGGCAATGTATCGCCATATACAGTCACATAAATGGGTAAATCACTATAAATAGGGGTTTCTAAACTGTGTCCTTGTTCATCATAGTATTTGAGGCGCTGACCATTTTCGTTATAACAGGATAGAGCATCTGTAGGGATATAGAGATCAAAGACACTTTTGGGATTATAAGTCACCTCTGGATTATAGAATCTATAACGCAAACTATCGTTTATCAATTCCTCAATGCACACCCCATAATTATTGGCAAAAGTAAGTGGGGTGAAATTACGAAAATATCCACTGACTAGTCGCGTATTTTCTCGTCTATTTATAGTGGATGTCGTGTGTTGGGTTGGTGTAATTTCAGTTTTTGGCGCAAAATATGGATGGCATGATGTTAAATGTTGTGGCATAAATAAATCCATAGAGGTACGGAATTCTTTATAGACTTCAAAGTGATATGCCAGCATATAATTTTCTTCTAGGATGTCATTGATACATACTCCAAAATAATCAGCCAGTGTTTGAGGGGTTTGGCTATACCTATAAAAAACATCGTCCGCGTAATAAGGTTCATCTAACCATCGCCCATTTTCATAAAATTTAAGACGATGTGATGCCCACCCTCCATAATTTGGGTTTTCTGGGGAGAAGAAATAACACGGTTTATCGGTTGATAGATATAATTTAGCCCCATAAGGAACATTGGTCATATCGAACGTGGGATTAAGATGCAAAATAGCTTCTGGACATATATTTTGCATTAATAAATAATTATCAAGCCCTTGCGGATTTTCATCCTCATAATAGACCATCCTCACAGCATCGGTATAAGGCAGTGGGGATTCTTGGGCAGATATTGTTCCAATCAGTATGTAAAGGCAGAGGCAAGCTATCATCAGTCCCCAAAATAATTTTTTCATCACACATCCCTAATGGCACATTACAACAATGATGGGGAGCATATCCAACAACCGATATTGGCACAAGATGACGTAGGGCTGGCGTATGGGGTGCGTAGTTTGTTCGTCAGAGAGTGAATTTTTATACAACCGATAGCATGGTTTGGGCGTATAATTGATGTCGAGTTAATTCATAGAAAAGGATATTTTAATGCATCGTTTATTACCCCTTTTGTTGCTATTGATGATGACCCTCATCATACCGCTATCCGCCCAACAGCAAGACCTTGATGACCTCTTAGCCCAATATGCTGATGCAACAAGTCCCGCCTTGGTCGTGCAAGTGACCACACCCGATGGCACATGGACAGCGACCACTGGCTTGGCGGATGGTTCTCGCCCCACCGCGCCCAATGACCGTTTTCGTATTGCTAGTATGTCCAAAACGTATGTATCGGTGGTGGCATTGATGTTGGTCGAAGAGGGTGTTTTTGCGTTGGATGATTTGGCAAGCGATTGGTTGCCCACGGATGTGGTCGAAAATATTGCCAATGCGGATGCTGTGACCATCCGCCAATTATTGGCGATGCGTAGTGGTATTGATGATTATCTTGGTACGGATGAGTTTTTTGATGCCTTATACAAGGATTCCACCCATGAATGGACGGCAGAAGAAGCCATTACCTATGCCTATGGGTTGCCTGCGCTTTTTGCGCCAGATGAAGAATATTATTATTCCAACAGCAACTATTTGCTCATGCAACTCATCCTCGAAAATGCGTCTGGCATGACACTCCCCCAATTGACGCGGGAACGCATTTTAGACCCATTAGGACTCGTAAACACTTATACCCAAATATCAGAAACCCATCCAGAGGGGTTTGTGTATGGCTATGAAGATTGGGATGGTGACGGCGTTGCCGAAAATGTCAGTGATATTAATGATGGGGCAGGGCTTGGCGATGGCGGGCTGGTATCGAATACTGCCGATATAACCACTTTTTATCAAGCCCTTTTGCAAGACCAAACCCTCTTGGGCGAAGAAATGATATCTGAATTGCTTAATTTTTCGCCTGATGATGAAGGCGCAGAATATAGTTTGGGGCTTAGCGCATGGGAGACCGATTTTGGGGTGGCATGGGGACATTCTGGCGCTGTGCTGGGATTTTACACACTCGGCGTTTATTTGCCCGATTCAGACATCACCATCATTGCCTTATCTGCGAGTTATGATGTGGATTTGGAATCACTGGTGAATGATGTGGCAACCCTTATGCTAGGCGAATAGACAACAATCCCCCGTTTTGGGGGATTGTTTTGTTTAACTGATGGAACAACTATTTTGAATTCAAATGATTTTCAAATTTCAATGGATAAGCATTTTCAAGTCAATTATCAGCTTAAATCACCCCTATCCCCCCAGCCCCCTTATCC
>Ga0163147_10002026_pt1 | contig 29541 bp, 19 predicted proteins | sample OliLakLV19MP6G1_FD_148597 | JGI IMG/M metagenome (GOLD analysis project Ga0163147, IMG submission 148597) | Freshwater microbial mat bacterial communities from Lake Vanda, McMurdo Dry Valleys, Antarctica- Oligotrophic Lake LV.19.MP6.G1 | ecosystem: Environmental > Aquatic > Freshwater > Lake >...
ACCGTATACCTGGATGCTACCATCTGTACCACCCCACTGTGCACCATGCAGACCGTCGCCGAATGCATCCATGGCTACAAAAGTGTAACAACCAGTTTCATCCAACCAAACGTCGTCGAATCCGATGGCTGGATCTTGTGGGCCTGTTCCGGTAGCATATGGACCACCCTCTGCAACCAAATTGCCATTCTCGTCCATGATCATCCAAGAGAATTCCTCAGGCCACTCATCAGTTGTGTAAGCAACACGCACATTACTCGTAGACGTCGCAACACCAGCCGTAACCGACATGGAGCTGTTTGATGGGTCCTGATCAGATGATGTTACGGTAATATTCAGAGTTCCTGCTCCATTCATTGGAACATCAATTACGATTTCATCCGTTTCATATGTAGAAAGGTTACCAGACCAGTTTTCTGTGATATTACCAACACCGCCAGTTACTTGAATTGTAGCTGAAGTGAGGTTGGCAGTACCAAAGTTCTGGATAGTTATTGTAAGTGTTACATCAGCGTTGTCGCATGTACCACCGGCAACTGATGTACCAAGGATTGCTGGGTCATTCGTAAATGTAGCTACTTCGCAATCGCCCATAAATGATTCAACAGTAGCTGCGCTCGGTTGAATAGACTGAGCATCTACAACTACTCTGCTTGGGCAGATGATAACAGTTGTAGGGAAGTAAGCCAATTCATAAAGATCTCCAATTGAAGCATCGTCGATGATTGGATAAGGAGTTCCGGCAACCCAGTCGCCTTGCGTGGAGCTATTGCATCCGTCAGCACCGTAAAGACATTCTGTGTTGGTCGTTCCATCAGCTTCGATCATCAGAATCATAAGAGTCTGATCACCATCTGGACCATGCTCATCCCAAAGCAATTCCAACTCGCCAGAGTTGTGATAGTTCCAACATGGACCACACCATGTGGCAGAAAGGTCTAGAAGCACATGATAACCCTGATCTAAATAATCATAAAGTGTGTGTGTGTTTCCGTCTAGGTCAGTACCTGTAAAATTCGGCGCAATGCTTCCATTGGGAATTTGAGCCGACGACACGAGCGCTGTGAGAGCAACAGCGAAAGAAAGTAAAACTTTTTTCATGTGAGTCTGATTGTGTTATTTGTATTTCGAGCCGCTAAAATAGTGCATTCAACGCCTATTTTGCCCTCTTACTAATGAACGAATGTTAGATTGCTAAGCCCATAGTTTTAACAAAAAATTCCTCTAGATAATGCACGAATACCGCTATTTCATTGACCTTTATCAAGATTCAAGTATACAACAAATAGCATTCCTGATGGAAGGATATCCGGAAAATGAGCATGGAAAACCAAGATTCATCTCAAATTCTGAGAAGGGTAGAACACACTTCGAAAGTATATTTGACTTATAAACGGCAAATAATCTTTTCACAAATGAAAAAAAATGTACTTCTCGCTTTGTTTCTAGGTCTTATTTCTCTTGGTTTGAAGGCTCAAAGCATTGTTCTAGTAGATCCTTTAACCTGTGTTTTAGGTAATACTGAAAATCCTGATGATTTTGAAATAGATACCCACTGGGATGTAATTAACACCAGCAATACAGATAAAATCATCCGTGTGAGACGGCAAGTATTAAGTGAAGTGAGTGGTTCGCGCAATAAATTTTGCTGGGGACCACTATGCTACAATTGGGATACCGAAGAATCACCCACAAATGAAAACTTGCTTGTAACTATACCGGGCGGAGCAACCAATAGCACATTCAGTTGCTACTACCAACACCAAAATTATCCAGGCCAAACAACCGTGAAATATTGCTTCTTCGATCACAACTATCCTGCTGATGAAACATGCGTTGATATAAACTTCGCTGTAGATGTAGATTGCGTGGTAGGAATTCAAGAATACAACAGGTCAAGTCAACTTGAATTGTCCGGTCCAAATCCAGTGGTGGGAACAACAAACCTCACCTTTGCTCACTCGGGGCAGTCGGCTCGTTTTGAAGTTATTAATCTGCTTGGTGCAGTTGTTAAATCGGCGACTCTTCAAAATCAACAGGGAATTGTATTCATCAATTCTGAAGACTTTGAGAATGGAAATTATGTGTGTAATCTAATTGTAGATGGAGCCGTACATTCCTCTGTACGCATTGTTATTGCTAAATAAGTTAAACCCAGATTCCGCATTGGAAATCTATTGCAGCGCTAACCCCCTGTGATATCTAGCACTTTCTCGATTTTCATTCTTGATGTATGGGTATAAACCATTAAATAAAAATCTGGCGAGAGCACTCGTTATCTTTGGGGTTTAGCACTTCATAGCGAATCCCAATGCGGATTCTGGGCTAAACCAATATATCATTCAAAACCACATTCAAAAGGTGTGGTTTTTTTTATATTACCCTTTTTTGTCTGAAGCCGTTTAGGTAGCTGTAGTAGTCCAATACTGTTTCACTCCATTGGCCTATAAAGCTGCTCTAACGCCATTTACCAATTCGTGATCATAAACTAGTTTAGGCCATTTTACAAGCAGAAATGGTATTATTTATCCATCCTACATTTGCCCCTCAATAAAATCCGCAAATGAACCAAGTGAAGAAAAAGGAAGCTCTGGAATACCATGAGTTCCCGAAGAGGGGAAAGCTGGAAATCATTCCTACAAAACCGCATAGCACCCAACACGATCTGGCGCTGGCTTATAGCCCAGGGGTAGCCGAACCCTGCCTTGCTATCGCAGCCAATCCGGAAGATGTTTATCGATATACTGCCAAAGGAAATCTTGTTGCCGTTATTTCAAATGGTACTGCTGTTCTTGGTCTGGGCAATCTTGGGCCGGCCGCATCAAAACCTGTAATGGAAGGCAAATGCATGCTGTTTAAAATATTTGCCGATATTGATTCTATTGATATTGAGGTAGATACCGAAAATGTAGATGAATTTGTTAGAACTGTTAAAAATATAGCAGGCACATTTGGTGGCATTAACCTAGAAGACATAAAAGCTCCAGAAGCTTTTGAGATTGAAGAAAAACTCAAAGACATTCTGGACATTCCCATCATGCACGACGATCAGCATGGCACCGCAATCATCAGCAGCGCAGCGCTTATCAATGCCCTTGAATTGGCCGAAAAGAAAATTGAAAAAGTCAAAATCATCGTGAGCGGTGCTGGAGCGGCAGCCCTTTCATGCCTAAACCTATGGCTGAAACTTGGGGCCAAAGTGGAAAATATTTTTGTGTTTGATAGTAAAGGCCTCGTGCACAAAGGCAGAAAAGATCTCGACGAGAGAAAAATAAAATTCGCCAATGGTAACAGTGACATTGAAATGGATGCTGCCATGAATAAGGCAGATGTCTTTTTGGGGCTGTCAAAAAAAGATGTTCTGGAACCTTCATCTTTATTGAAAATGGCCAAAGACCCGATCGTTTTTGCGCTTGCCAATCCCGATCCGGAAATTGCATACCACAAAGCAATCAATGCACGCGAAGATGTAATAATGGCTACAGGTCGGAGTGATCACCCCAATCAGGTAAACAATGTGTTGGGTTTCCCCTATATATTTCGTGGAGCGTTAGATGTAAGGGCAAAATGCATCAATGATGAAATGAAACTTGCCGCTGTTACTGCCCTAGCCGAATTAACCAAAGAACAAGTGCCTGAGGAAGTTACTGAAGCTTATAACCTCAAGACACTCACTTTTGGAAAGGATTACATCATTCCAAAACCTTTGGATCCAAGGCTGATCAATACGGTTTCGACAGCAGTTGCCAAAGCTGCCATTGCAAGTGGAGTTGCCAGAGTGAATATTCATAATTGGGATCAATATAGTGCTGACCTGGCTGGCCGGATGGGTCGCGACAATATCCTCAGCAGAAGTATTGCCCAAAGAGCCAAACAAAATCCCGGTCGGGTAGTGTTCGCAGAAGGTGATAACCTGAAAGTATTGAAGGCTGCGGAATTGGCACGCGACGAAGGCATTGCCATTCCAATTTTACTAGGGCCGGCTGTAAGCATAAAAGAACTCATTGCTTCGAACAACTTAGACCTAGACGATGTGCAGATAATTGATCCAAGATCAGATGAAAACTATGATCGCAGAAAAGAATTTGGCGAAATCTTGGCTGCAAAAAGAAAGCGGAAAGGAATGACACAAATTGAAGCGGTACGACAAATGCGCGAAAGAAATTATTACGGCGCTATGATGGTCGAAACTGGCAGAGCAGAAGCTCTGATTAGCGGCATGACTAGAAATTATGCCCGTGTAATAAGGCCTGCATTGCAATGTATCGGAATGGCCGAAGGTGTGAATAAAGTTTGCGGGATGTACATTATTCAAACTAAGCTTGGTCCGTATTTCTTGGCAGACACCACAGTGAATCTTAATCCAAGCGCCGAAGAGCTTGTGGAAATCACCTTGCAAGTTTCTCAGGCCATTCAGAAAATGAAAATAACACCGCGCATAGCTATGCTCAGCTATAGCAATTTTGGTTCTGCATTAGGCGAGGATGCTGAAAAAGTGGCCAAAGCCGTAAATATTTTACACAATGAGCACCCCAACCTTATTGTTGATGGAGAATTGCAAGCAAACTTCGCATTAAATAATGAAATGCTCATTGAGAACTTTCCCTTTTCGCGTCTTACCGAACAAAAAGTAAATACACTCATATTCCCCAATCTTGCCTCTGGCAACATTGCTTACAAACTCATTCAAGAACTAGCCGGAATGGAAGCTACGGGACCTGTACTTTTAGGAATGAAAAAAAGTTTTCACATCTTACAAATGGGTTGCACGGTTAGAGAAATTCTCAATATGGTTCGAATTGCTGTTGTAGATGCCCAAATGAAATAAGGGTATTTTGGAACGGATGTTTCTTTCATTCTACAAACTAAAGAATTGCTCGCTTGCATACTGTGTTCTAGAATAGTAGTTAGCCGAACTAACGCTAAAGCATACGGAAGCGCAACAATTTGATTCGCAAACACGTAATAGGTAGGTTGGACAAATACCAACTGCCAAAAATGCCTTTTCGCCTCTTTATTCTTTTTACTGCTTGCGCATTTTTATCAAATGATCTAATTGCTCAGACCAATTTTCAACTCCAGAATTATGTATGCGTGCTTAAGAGTGCACCGAAGCTCAATTCCGAAGAGTCGAAAGTTGCCAGAAATCACATGGAACGTTGTTTTCCTGATCTCACCAGAATTATTTATGACGAAAGTTCTGCCGAATTCTCATTGATCGGAACAACTCAATTGGAACTATGTGAATGTCTTCAACTAATCAATGAGCAAGGGTTTTTCATCGGCGTATACACCAATCCAAATACACAATTGACAGAGCAAAGTATGGCCGCTTGTAACGAATACCTCTTCAACAATATTCGACAACGCTGGATGAATGGCAGCTCAACGGAAAAAGACGATTAAGCTATGAAACATCTCAAATACATTTTCGCGCTATTTGCTATTCTTCTTTTAGATCAAAATCTTTGCTTGGCTCAATGCGCCAACAATAATTCTTCACAAGGTGGAAATATATCCATCGCTACCCAAGGTGTTGCACAAAATTCGGGTTGCATCAATGCCGGCAGATATGCACGAGTAACTGTGGTGGCGGGTGAAACATATACGTTCTCTACATGCTCAGCTTCGTGGGATACTGAGATGACACTTTATGCCAATTCAGGTGGAGGTGCTCTTGCGTTCGATGATGATGGTTGTGGAAATACAAATGGCGGATCAAGTATAACATGGGTTGCGACCTTTTCTGGAACACTTAGGATACTCATTGATGGAAACAACTGCTCCAGTCCAAATGAATGCGCAGTAATATCTCTCTTGTGGGTGAGCTACCCAATTCCTTCAAACGACCTTTGTGCAAACGCAATAGCCGTGGCATGTGGTTCATCGATATCAGGAACTACCAACGGAGCTAGCATTGATGCAATGGCGAGCTGTGGAACCACGATTTCTACAGGCGGTGTTTGGTATGTGCTTATAGGCACAGGAGAGCTTTTTACTGTCAGTTTGTGTGGTTCCACTTTTGACACCAAACTGGACGTTTACGAAGGCAGTTGTGCGACACTTTTATGTGTTGGTGGAAACAATAATTACTCTCCTTGTGGCACATCTTCACAATACAATTTTGCAACAGATTCCGGCGAAACATATTATATTCTGATTCATGGAAATGGATCCGGCAAAGGCACATTCAACCTATCACTCACATGTTCTAGTCCTACATATAATCAACAGGATTGTGAAGCCAGTTTGCAAATATGTACGGATGAAACTGTTGGTGGAAATAGTGATGCATTTGGACTTATTCAGGAGCTCAATATCTTTAATTCAAATTGTCTTACCACAGAGCACCAATCAGGCTGGTTCTACTTTCAACCGCTCACTACAGGCACTATAGAATTCACAATTGTTCCAACTTCAGGCATCGACTACGACTTCGCCATTTGGGGACCTTATACAACACTGGACTGCCCACCTCAGGAGGAACCAATCAGGTGTTCCTACTCCTCACTTTACGTTCCAACTGGGCTTGTATTGAACAGTCCTGAAGGAGATATTAGCGAACCACCATCGGGCGATGCGTGGGTCGAAGCCATCACTATTGCCGCTGCCGATCTGAATAAATTATACTTAATGGTTATTGATAATTACACAGCAGACTACACGGCCTTCGAATTGAACTGGAATCTAACTGGTGTTACCTTGGCATGCCAAATGATGCTACCGGTCGAATTCTCTGAATTCTATGGCATTTCTGACAACAAAGAAAATCTTCTCTTTTGGCAAACGACGAGCGAAATAAACAACAGTCATTTCGATATTGAACGCAGTAGCGACGGGCTTCAATTTGAGAAAGTGTCGATTGTAGAAGGTTCAGGTACTAGCTCAAGCACACTGAATTACCAATGGACTGATGCACACCGACCATTGGGCACAGTTTATTACCGCCTGAAACAAGTAGATTTCAATGGCGATTATGACTATTCCTCCACTATCAGTCTGTATAGCGAAGCACCCATTTTATTGCAAAACATCTTTCCAAATCCTAGCTCTGGAAACTTTGCTGCAAGATTCAATTCAGCAGTAGATGGTTTAGTGATTGTGCGTATTACGGATATTTCCGGAAGACCTATTTCTAACCAAGAAATTTCCATTCGTAAAGGTTTCCATACCACTGATATTGAAGCCATTGAACTCCCAAAAGGCTACTACATTTTAATAGTTGAAGATTCCAAGGGAGTGGTTTTTGGCAGAGAGAAAATTGCAAAATACTAAAACCTTTTAACCCAGAATCCGCATTGGGATTCGCTATGAATTGGTATAAACCCCAAAGATAGCAAGTGCTCCCGCCAGATTTTTATACCGTTTATCCCGCATTACTCATTAGGGCAATTTTTGTAGAATGCGTGCGGGATTCTCAAATCTAAGCGATAGAATACTGCATTCATCGGCAAAATGAGGGTGCAATTTTTCTATCGCTTGATTTGGGTTTATGTATCTGTAATCTCGGCTGAGCCGAGAAAACAGTTACTATAACGGCATTGACCACTTCGTATATGCGAGATGCTGCAGCGCATTGCCAAAAAAAAATTCCAATGCGCAATGCAACGTGGACTATTTATTTTACAGAATTGGTATGATCCAGAATCACGCGATGGAGATATCGGAATTCAGAGGTCGAACTATTACTTTGCTCCATCGTGTAGATTCGAGAATCCCGCAGCGCATTAACCTCAAGACACTTCCAATGCGCAATGCGGGATTATTTGATGGTGTATTCATACATCAAGAATAAAAATCGAGAAAGTGCTTGATATCAAAGAGGGTTAGCGCTGCAATAGATTTCCAATGCGGATTCTGGGTTTAAGGATGCTTTCTTGGCATTCTAAAGCAGCCATAGTATTAATATTCAGATATATATCCTTGTTTTTCCCTTTCGCTAAAAATCAGTCTTCAATGGAACACCGTACTTCCGCAAACAATCCTCAGAATTGGCAATTTCCACTATGGTTTCTTGGCCAAAATGAACTAGACTTGCGCTCCTTTTCAAAACTGAAATTAGACTGATGTTATATCATCTTCAGGGAGTACTTGTGGAAAAGAGTCCCGTACATGCTGTGATCGATTGCCAGGGCGTTGGATACTACCTGAATATCTCATTAAATACCTACAGTTCATTACCTGAACCGGGGAATAAATGCAATCTGCTTACTCATCTGCACGTCAACGGGAATGACTTCTCTCTGGTTTTGTATGGATTTGCAAAAGAATTGGAGAGAGATATTTTCAGAAAACTCATCTCCGTTAGTGGTGTAGGACCAAATACAGCTCGAATGGTCTTATCTTCTATGAATACCAATGAAATTCAGCATGTTATTGCTCTAAAAGATGTCGCCTCCCTCAAAAGGATCAAAGGTATTGGGGAAAAAACGGCAGAAAGAATTATCATAGATCTGCACGATAAGATTGCTCTAGGTGTTGAAATTGGGACTGAAAAAATTTCGGGGTCATACAATAGTTTGAAGAATGATGCGTTAGCCGCCCTGTCCTCACTGGGACTTGACAGAACCAAAACCGAAAAACTGCTTGACAGGATTCAGGGACAAAATATGGATATTACTCTGGATGAATTGATTAAGCAAGTGTTGAAACAACTTTGATGGCCTCTAAAATAACTTGGCATGCTTCCTTCGTTAGGACAGGTTTTTTCCTGCTCTTGTCGTCCGTTGTATGGTTTAGTTTGGCCAACACTACTTCTTACTCAGCAAAAAATGGTTTTGGAAGTCGAAGAACTCCTCTTTCAAACAGAAATGAAGCTGCGGCCGATACAACAGGAGAGGATGAATTGGTTTGGCCGGTAGATGATGACCCAAATCCTTCCGATGAATCACAGGGTATCATTGTTCCACTTCCTGACAATATCGAATATACCGTTGAGTACAACCCCATTACTGGCGAATACGAGGTAGTTCAATCTGTGGGTGGGACATTCGACTATCGCCCTCGGACAACAATGACCCTTGACGAGTATCTTGAATACAACATGTCGGAAAATGTTTCAGAATACTGGCAGCACATTCAAGAGGAGGAGGACGAGGCAACACGCGAATACGTTCTCAAAATTCCTATCGGTCCCAAAGATGGTGGTTTCGGATCTATAGAAATCCGTCCTCAGGGTAGTGCTGAATTGACATTCGGACTCAACATCTCAAAAACAGATAATCCCAGGATCCCGGAAAGACAACGCCGAATTACAACATTCAATTTCGATCAAAAAATTCAGTTAAATGTCCAAGGTAATATTGGTGACAAGATAAAACTGAACGTAAACTATAACACAGAATCAACATTTGACTTCGAGAACCAAATGAAACTTGAATTCAATGGCGATGAAGATAAAATCATTCGCCACGTTGAATTAGGAAACGTAAGTTTACCGCTCAAGGGTACACTCATAACAGGAAGTAGCAGCCTCTTTGGAGCAAAGATTGAAACCCAATGGGGTAAACTCAAAAACACAACGGTTGCTTCGCAGCAAAAAGGAGAGCGAAAAGAAATAAGCATCCAGGGTGGAGCTCAAACGCAAAAATTTGAAATCACAGGCGATAATTACGAACCCAATAGACACTACTTCCTCTCTGGTTGGTTCCGAGGTCAGTATGACCAAGCTATGAGCAGTTTGCCCGTTGTTAGCAGTGGTATCAACGTCACGCGTATTGAAGTGTGGGTTGTAAATACCCAGGCCAATACTCAAGATGTTCGAAATGTTTTGGCTGTAACAGACATTGGTGAAGCAGAGCAATATATGAATACCAACCTGCCATTGCAAACAAACATATTGCAAGACAGACCTGATATTGCTGTTACTCCTCTGGGAAACCCGTCCAATTTGAACAACGACATTTATCTGGATATGATTGAAAATCCGGATGTAATGAATTTCACCGGTGCCAATGCGGCTATTGCAAGTATGTATCCTTTCTTTGATCAAGGTATACACTACGAAAGAGTGGGTAATGCAAGAAAGCTAAATACATCTGAATTCTCTTACAACTCTAGACTTGGATTTATCTCATTGCGTCAGTCACTCAACAATGCTGAAGTGCTGGGCGTTTCATACGAATACACTCTCAACGGTCAGACTTTTCAAGTAGGTACTTTGTCGCAAGATGGATTTGCAGCTCCTCAAGCTTTGCTTCTCAAAATGTTGAAGAGCTCAATTACTCAAGTTAGATTAGACAACGGAGATCCTTCACCGATGTGGGATCTGATGATGAAAAACGTATACAACCTCGGAGCCTTTGGGGTGAGTCAAGAAAATTTCCGTCTCGATGTATGGTACAACAACCCAGCAACGGGCGTCGATCAGAATTTCATTCCTCGAGAACCTCTGAATACAAAACCGCTTTTGCAAATTTTGAATCTCGATAGAATTGATGGAAACCAAATGAGCGGTTCGGATGGTTTCTTTGACTTCATTCCAAATGCCCAAACCACAGGTGGTCTTATCGATACACAAACTGGGCGAATTTATTTTCCAGTCATAGAGCCATTTGGAAGCCATCTTTCGGACATTATCATCGACGGTTTAGGTAATACCCCTGAAGCTCAAAACCTCATTTCGCAAATTGTATATCAACCTCTATACGATTCTACAAAAGTAGCTGCACAGCAGATTCCCGCTTTGAACAGATTCAAAATAAAAGGTCAATATCAAAGTGCTTCAGGTTCCGAAATTTCATTGAATGCTCTGAATATTCCTCAAGGATCAGTGAGCGTCACAGCGGGTGGATTAAAACTTACGGAAGGTGTCGATTACACTGTAGATTATAACCTCGGTAGAGTGAGAATCATTAATGATGGAGTCATGGCTTCTGGTCAACCCATTAATGTTTCGGTTGAAAGCAACTCATTGTTCAATCTGCAGTTCAAGACAATGCTAGGCAGTAGGTTCGATTATTCGGTAAATGATAATCTCGCGTTGGGAGCTACGGTTTTAAATCTGCGAGAACGTCCTGTAACCCAGAAGGTAAACATGGGCGATGAACCTGTGAACAATACCATCATGGGTCTTGATATGAACTACAAAAAAGACTCTCCATTTCTTACCCAGCTTGTAGATAAAATTCCATTGCTCGATACAAAAGCAAAATCAAGTATCGACTTTTCCGCTGAAGGTGCTTATTTGATACCGGGCCATAGCCGAGCAATTTCTAAAGATGGAAATGCTTACCTCGATGACTTTGAAGGAAGCCAGAGTGTAATTGATATTCGAAATATCAATCAGTGGTTTATGTCTTCTACGCCGAAATTGCAAGACAACGCCGGCGGTCTTTTTCCTGAAGGTGGTCTCGAAGATAGCCTTGCATACGGATACAATCGTGCACGACTTAGCTGGTACATCATCGATCCGCTTTTCTTCAGAGGAACAAGTATTACTCCTGGCAACATCGATACCGACATTCAGAGCAATCACTTTATGCGTGAAGTACTCGAAGGAGAAGTATTTCCAAATCGTGAACTTCCTCCAGGAACCCCTCCAAACATAGCTACTCTCGATTTAAGTTTTTATCCTTCTGATCGCGGCCCATATAACTATGAAGAACCCCTTGGTTCAACCATTTCTGCCGGTTTGAATACTGATGGAGCTCTTGCAGATCCTGAAAGTAGATGGGCTGGTATACAAAGGGCTCTCACAACAACCGATTTTGAAGCGAGCAATATTGAATTCATTCAATTCTGGATGATGGATCCTTTTAATCAGGACTCACCAAACGACACTGGGGGAGATTTATATTTTAACCTTGGAAACGTTTCCGAAGATGTGCTCAATGACTCACAGCTCAGTTTCGAAAATGGACTTCCAAACTCAAACAATGCACTTCCTGTTTTAGAGTCTACTTGGGGAATTTATCCTGATCCAGCAACCTTCAACGTTGTGAATGCTTTCGACAATTCAACTGGGTCATACGTAGAACAAGACATTGGATTAGATGGATTGAATTCGCCAGCAGAAGGTAATTTTTTTGGTAACTGGCTGGCCGATGTGCAAGCGCACGTTGATCCTGCTGCATATACAGTATATGCTCAAGATCCATCTGCCGACGACTATTTGTATTTCCGCAGCGACCAAGCCGACAACAATGGTTGGAACACATTAGAGCGTTACAAATTCTACAACAACAACGAAGGAAATAGCAACACTTCTTCGCCCAACGGTTTCCCGATTACAGCTACCACAATTCCGAATACAGAAGATATCAATCAGGATATTACCCTGAATACCATTGAGAGCTATTTTCAATATCAGGTAAGCCTTCGCCCTCAGGATCTAGGCGAAGTGAATATCGGTAAAAACTATATCACAGATAGTTTTGAAACCACAGTGCGCACTCAAAACAATGAGGAGAGAGTGATTAGATGGTATCAATTCAAAATCCCAGTTCGCGACTTTGATGCCCGCTACGGTGGTATTGCCGATTTCCGTTCTATTCGTTACATCCGTATGTTCATGAAAGGTTGGGAGCAACCAACCACTCTTCGTTTTGCACGTTTAGAACTCGTTCGTGGCGAATGGAGGAAATACTTCAATAGCCTTGACGGACCGCAGGAAATAGAGCCTAACGACGATGAACCAACGATCTTCAATATCGCCGCAGTCAACATCGAAGAAAATGGAAACCGCGAGCCTGTGCCTTATGTGGTGCCTCCCGGAATTATTCGCGAACAGGACGTAGCAAGTGCCAACCTCAGAAGCTTAAACGAGCAATCTCTTTCTTATGAAGTTTGCAACTTACTTGATGGAGATGCCCGTGCAGCATATAGAAACGTAAACTTCGATATGCGTCAGTACAAAAAACTTCGGATGTTCGCGCATGCAGAAGCGCTTGGCAACGAAGCCGATCTCACAGATAGTGACGTAACGGTGTTCATTCGTATAGGTAGCGATTTCGATCAGAACTACTATGAATATGAACTTCCAATGAAGGTGACTCCATGGTACACCGGCGATGATGATCTCATTTGGCCTGAGGATAACAGCTTCGATATCTCTCTTCGCGATTTACAAGATTTGAAATTGGAACGAGGAACGAATACTTCTATTCAAGTAGAATATTCGAAAATGATTGATAAGGCTCGACTCTCTGTTAAAGGAAATCCGAACATGGCTATGATCAACGTCTTGATGATAGGCGTGCGCAACCCTGATAAAGACAAAAACACTTTCGAAGGTGGAAACGATGATGGCAAAAGCAAATGTGCCATCATCTGGGTGAACGAATTGCGTCTCTCCGAATTTGATGAACGCGGAGGTTGGGCTGCTGTTGCTCGCATGAATGCTACACTTGCCGACTTTGGTAACATAGCCGTTGCAGGTAATGTATCGAAACCGGGGTGGGGTACACTCGAACAAAGAGTGCAAGAACGCCAACAGGAAACAATCATGGGTTTTGATGCAAATTCTACCTTGCAGATGGGCAAGTTCTTTCCTGAAAATTGGGGAGTTACATTGCCCATGTACTTGGGGTATTCTGAAACAGTAAGAACTCCTCGCTTTAGCCCACTTCAGCCAGACTTAGAATTGGCCGACCTTCCAAACCTTTCTAAACCTCTGAAGAAAAAATCTCAAGACTTTACAAAAAGAAGAAGTATCAATTTCACTAACGTCCGAATTTCTCCAAAAGGCGCTGCCCCCGGTGACGAAAAAGATGCAGGCGGAAAAGGTGAAAAAGAAGAGAAAAAAGAGGAACCTGGTGGAAAACTGGAAGATCCCGGAAAAGGCAAACAAGATGGTCAGAAAAAAGACCGATTCTACGATATCAAAAATTTCTCAGTTTCTTATTCCTTCAATGAAGAATATCGAAGTGATATCAACACTGACTGGCGACTAAATAAGAGATACAAAGGCGGAGTTGATTACAGCTTTAGTAATAAGCCTAAAGAAATTAAACCGTTCAGTAAAATTGGTTTTATAAAAGATAGCCCTTACTTAAAGTGGATGAAAGATTTCAATTTCTATCCGGGTATCAAACAGTTTGCTTTTCATACAGACATGGATAGAAATTATGAAACCACGCGTCTCCGCAACAATACCCTTGAGCTCTTTGGTACTTTTAGTGAAATGCTAATTCAAACTCAGGTATTGAAGCAATGGAATTGGACTCGTCAATACACTTTCAAATATGATCTTACGAAAAGTATCAAATTTGAATACCAAGCTAACAATCTGGCTCTAGTTGAAGAACCAAGAGGTGTGATCGACAAAGAAGACACCGATTGGTATCAAGCATATAAGGATACTGTAATGACCAATCTTCGCAATTGGGGAGAAACCACTACATACAATCACAATACAAGTGTTAGTTACAAATTGCCTCTCGATAAATTCCCACTAATCGATTTCATTTCGAGTGATGTGCGCTACGGTGCTACATATCGTTGGGATCGTGCTCCATTCACACAAGACTCCATTGGAAACACTATTCAGAACTCTCGCAACATTCAAGTAAATGGTCAGGCCAATTTTGTAAACTTGTATAATAAGGTTCCATTACTGAAAGAAATTAATCAAGGGAAAAAGAAGGACCCCAAGGCCAAAGAAAAAGACAAAGAAAAGGTGGATGGTTTTGGGGAGGAAGATCCAGACAAGGCCAAAAAAGAAAAGGGCGAAGGATTTAATCCGTTGCATGGTCTGCTACGGATCATAATGATGGTTCAGAATGTGAGTGGAAACTATACTCGAAATGAAGGAACTCTATTGCCCGGTTACAATCGCAAAACGCGCATTTTGGGAATGGATGAAAACTTTGAAGGTCCAGGTTGGGGTTTCCTCATGGGACAACAAAACACTGACCTTTGGGGAAATGCAACAGGCAACAATTTTGCGCTCAATGCAGCAGAAAACGGATGGCTTACTCAAGCTCCGTATCTCAACCAACAGTACACGGAGACATACAACGAAACTTGGAATATTAAAGCCAATATTGAGCCTATTAAATATTTCAAAATAGAAATAAATGCCACACGTACAGAAAATAGAAACCTAGCAAGTTTCTTCCGATTCAATGATCTCACCAATGATTATGAATTCCAATCTCCTCTTGAAACTGGAAACTTAAACGCATCTATCATTACTTGGCCTACTGCTTTCATGAAAGATGATCCTGAAAACGGATACACAAATGAGGTTTTTGAAACTTTCCTCGACAACAGATTAATTACTACGGCACGATTGAATGAAATCAATTATGCCCTCGATACTCCAGAAGCCAATGGATATTATGAGGGCTTTGGACCTATTTCACAAAATGTTGTTATTCCCGCCTTCATTGCAGCTTACACTGGTAAATCGGCTGAAGAAGTTTCTCTCGATCCTTTCAAAACGAAGGTGCAACCCAACTGGAGAATTACTTATGATGGTCTTACAAAAATTCCGGCGATTAAAAAGTATTTCAAACAATTTAACCTAAGCCATACTTACCGTTCAAATATCACAACGAATTATATAAACAACCTAAACTACTCAGCCGATGCGCAAGGAAGACCTACATCCCTTGATCAAAGCGAGTTTCCGAATTTCATTTCTCAGCGCCAAATCAACACTGTTACCATCACCGAGCAAATGAGTCCACTGCTTGGATTTGATATGACCATCAACAACAAAAAGAAAAACGAACCACAACTGAAAGTGGAGTACAAACGCGATCGTACAATAGCTCTTGGACTTACAAACTATCAGATCACAGAAACAAAAGGAAACAGTATTGTTTTTGGAGTAGGTTACAAAATCAAAGATGTACCAAATCCGTTTGGTCGTGCCAAAGGCAGCAAGCTTCCTATAAAACTTTTGGATAAAACAGACATCAATATTCGTGTCGACTTTACCATCCGCGATAATTCGACTTTAATTCGCAAAATTGCTGAAATGCAAAATCAAGTTACTGCCGGTCAACGATTGTATAGTATCAAAACCAGTGCTGATATGAATGTGAGCGACAAACTCACCATACGTTTCTTCTATGATCATCAAATCACTCAGCCTAAAATTTCTACCTCCTTCCCTACTTCAAACATTGCTACAGGTATCTCCTTGAGATTTAGTTTGAACAACTAAGAGGCGTTATGGAGAAGGCAGTTCGGAGTTCGGGAGTTCGAAGTTTAGTTGTTCGAAGTTCGTCAGAAGGCAGTTCACAGTTCGACACTGCCCAGCAATCAACAGTTCGACAGGAAAGACATCACATCAGTAAACAGTCCCAGTCCCATCGGGACGGCATCTTACTACCAGTCCCATCGGGACGGCATCTTACCACCAGTCCCATCGGGACGGCATCTTACCACCAGTCCCATCGGGACGGCATCTTACTACCAGTCCCATCGGGACGGCATCTTACCACCAGTCCCATCGGGACGGCATCTTACCACCAGTCCCATCGGGACGACATCTTACTACGAATTCTTCTTAAACTGCTCCAGAAATCTCATATCATTCTCGAAAAACATCCGAAGATCGTCGATCTGATAACGGAGCATTGCGATGCGCTCGATACCCATTCCAAAAGCAAATCCAGAATATTTTTCCGGATCGATACCACTAGCCAAAAGAACTGCAGGGTCTACCATACCGCAACCCATGATCTCTAACCAACCGGTTCCCTTGGTGATTCGGTAATCCGCTTCTGATTCCAATCCCCAGTAGACATCCATTTCGGCACTAGGTTCTGTGAAAGGAAAATATGAGGGGCGAAGACGTATCTCCGCTTTACCAAAAAACTCTTTGACGAAATACAACAAAGTCTGCTTCATATCGGCAAAGGATATACCTTCATCTATGTACAAACCTTCTATCTGATGAAACTGACAATGTGCTCTGGCACTAACTGCTTCATTTCGAAAAACCCGTCCCGGCATTACAATGCGCAGAGGCGGCTTCGAAGATTCCATAGCGCGAACTTGAACACTGCTTGTATGCGTGCGCAACACCATGTCAGGATTTTTTTCTATGAAAAATGTATCCTGCATATCACGAGCTGGATGCTCCGGTGGAAAATTCAATCCGGAAAATACATGCCAATCATCTTCAATCTCAGGTCCATCGGCAACGGTAAAACCTATTCGAGAAAAAATATCCAGAATGTCGCGACGAACCAGAGACAACGGGTGACGCGACCCCAATGGCAAGACACCCGATGGACGAGAATAATCCATTGATACATCAACGGATTTCCTATTGTGCTTTGAGCCAGCTCCCAACTCATCCAATCGAGATTGAACTGTGTTCTTAAGAGTATTTAAAGCCTGTCCCACAGCCTTCTTTTCGGGCCCCGGGACAGACTTAAATTCTTCAAAGAGATCATTGAGAATACCCTTGCGGCCCAGAAAGCGTATTCGAAACACTTCCACTTCCTGCGGGTCAATGTTTACGAAAGCCTTTGCTTCTTGAACTAAGGATGAAATTCTCTCAATCATAAAGCTTATTTAATCACTTCAATATTCATCATAATATCTTCCGAAGGACGATCACCTGGACGGACTTTCTGAGAAGCAATCTTATCAATTACATCCAATCCATAAATTACTTCTCCAAAAACCGTGTATTGGTTGTCCAAAAACGGGGTTCCTCCAACTTCAGCATATATCGCCCTTTGCTCGTCGGTAAGGGTGCGCATCAATTGCAATTGGGCTGGCTCTAGCTTTTGACCTTGAACGACATAGAACTGACTTCCGCTGCTCTTTTTCATTGGATTTACCTGATCACCTTGGCGTGCCGCACTCAATGCTCCCTTTTTGTGGATGAACTTTGGGTTGAATTCGGCATCAATTGTGAAGCCTGGTCCACCCGAACCTAACATTTTGTCGGCTGGGGCCCCCTTCGAATCTGGGTCTCCTCCTTGAATCATAAAATCGCGAATAACTCGGTGAAAAAGGAGTCCATTGTAAAAGCCCTCTTCCGCCAATTTCAAGAAATTATCTCTGTGTTTGGGGGTTTCATCGTACAGGAGCACAATCATATCGCCAAAAGCGGTACTGATTCTCACCTTGGAACCCTTGACACTGCTTATTGCAGCTAGGGCTTCTTTGGAAATCGGTTGATTCATTGTTTGTGGGTTATTGGTACTTGTTTGTTCTTGATTTTCCTGCGATTCTGCAGGCGTAGTTTGGGTTTCTGAAGACTCAGCTTGAGTCTTTTTTCCCTCGTTGCAACCTGACGCACTGCCCATGGCAATAACGATCATGCAACCAACAATAAAGGTGAGAAGTCTTTTCATAGTAATTTTTTCGTTTCTTTGTATCTTTAACGTTTATAATTCCCATTGAACGGGTGGCGAAAATAAGAAATACAACTCTCCCATGAAATCAACTTTCTTGAAGCTTTTTACAATTGGACTGGCTCTCTCCACAATAGCCTTATTCAGCGGATGTAAAAAGGACGCGGACACCATAGCCACAATCATCGTTTTAAACGAAGATGGCTTGGTGGTGCCTGGCGCCACAGTGCGGTTATTCTCAAATCCATCTGAAAGTCCTCCACCTCCCAATGAACTGAGGTTCGATACTACTGCTGTTACAAATGGTACAGGAAAGGTGACTTTCAACTTTTCCGATTTCTATAAAAAAGGTCAGGCTGGTTTTGCTGTTTTAGACATCGAAGCTAGCAAGGGAACCCTTTTCGGCTCGGGAATCATTAAAATTGAAGAAAAAGAGACCAACGAAGAGGTTATAACCATCGAATAATACGGTTTCAAAATCAAATAGTGTAAATGGATCTCTCGGGATCCATTTTCTTTGCCATCAATCGTACGCTCCAATTCCTTAGAGCGCAATAGAAACATTTTCAAGGATATTTTTCATGGCCACTATATAGAACTAGATTTCTATAATATCAAGAGCTTTGCGAAATTCTATCAATTGATTTCGGATTATTTTTGCGCCTCCAAATTCGGGATGTAGCTCAGTTGGTAGAGTGCACGTCTGGGGGGCGTGAGGTCGCAGGTTCAAGTCCTGTCATCCCGACATTTTTCGTTCAGAATATTCGTGGCATGGTCATATGGCCGAGCCATAAGGTCTTTTATCGCAACAGGTAGCGAAGCACTTCTTTCATCCTGTTCATTATTCCGCATCATATACCTTATTCTAGGTATAGGAATGATCCTACAGCTGCCAATAAGTTTGCATCATTATTTAAAACAATTCTAAATAGAATGAGCCGCTTCGGAACCTTCCTTTTTATCACTTTCTCCCTCGCTACATCATCAGCCTATTTTCAAGTAATCGAAATTTCAGGCAAAATCAGCAACAAGCTAGATCAAAGCTCTATTCCCTATGCCCTAATTCTGCTGAACAACAATAACTCGGCTATGACCGATGAAAATGGAGCCTTCCAATTTTCGAGTGAACTCAATAGCGAATCAATGTTGACTATTCGTGTGTTGGGCTATGTTACTTGGACACAAAAATTAAAAGCAAATGGAGGGGATAAGATCCAACTCGGAAATATCGAAATGCTTCCTTCTTCAACTCAAATCGCAGAAGTAGTCATTTCTTCTCAAAGAAACAATTACAAGTTTGGGATGAACGGAAGCAACTACATCATCACCAATTCATCTTTGCGTCGTTTTGAACCGATTAGCACAGAAGAAATATTAAAGCAGTCGCCGGGAGTAAATGTGAGCGGAGATATAGGTCTCAGCAACCGATTGAATGTTGGTATAAGAGGGTCATATCCACGTCGCTCGGCACAAATCCTGCTTATGGAAGATGGAACACCGATTGCTCCTGCGCCTTATCTCGCGCCTGAAGCATATTACAATCCTCCTGCAGAAAGAATGGACGAGATTGAAGTAATTAAAGGAGCTGACATGTTGATGTACGGTTCAAATACGAGCTTTGGTGCGATCAATTATATCACTCGCAAACCACCGATCATTCCACAATTGAGATTGCAATTGACTTCTGGTGAACGCAATTATCAATCTCAATATCTATCATACGGAGGAATGTGGAAAAACACAGGCGCTGAAATTCAAGTGATGAATAAACAGTTTGACGGTTTTGTCGATAACAGTGGTTTTCATATATTCAACACCACGGCCAAACTCTATTCCGAACTTTCTTCGAAATCATCGGTCTATTTAAAACTGAACTATCACAGAGAAAATGCAACGGCTACATACAACGGTATAACCCCCTTCACCTTCAGAACAGATCCTACACAAAATCCATTTGACGCCGACGACCTTGCCACAACTCGCATTGCTGCTGATCTCATTTTCAATACACAACCGATAGATGCTCTTGTATTATCTACTAAAATATACGCGCACCAATTCAATCGCGACTGGTGGAGACAAGAGGCTAGTCTTATCAAAGTTTCAGACGCAACAGGATATCTGGGAGAAAACATTTTCGAAGATCGCTATCAGTATTTGAATAACATCAATCCAACTTCTGATGACTTTATACGAGTTGGTAAAGTTTCTTCGGGTAATGAATTATCGAAAGCACGCAACAGAACTTTTCAGGTTGCAGGTATCCAACAAACTGCCAAATATGATTGGAAAGGAAACGCAGTAAAAAACAATACCGAAATCCAACTGAGAGCTCATACAGAAAAATATAACAATCAAGAGTTCTTTGCCGACTCCTCTAGATTTGCCCGCAGTGGTCGACTTATTTTGGATGAGGTTTTCACTCTTAATTCCCTTTCTGCGGCTGTAAAACATACCTCTCAATGGAATAGAATAAGCATTAGTCCCATCGTAAGATTCGAGTTGATTGAAATGACACAACTAAATCTTCTCAATACAGCGCTTCAAACAGACAATGACGGATCTGATGGATTCGGTGAAGTGAACAATCAATTTTCTCAGATCATCCCGGCTATTTCATTGGCATATCAACTAAATAAAAGCAAATCATCGCAATTCTTCGCGGGCGCATACAGAGGTTATTTATCTCCTACAACGGATGTAGGATTTCTCATGGTTGATGATGGTGATGTAAGTGCTCCAAATGGAACCAACAAACCGAACATGCTTCCTCAAATTAGCAACAACTTTGAAGCAGGAATCAGGGGAAGTATTTTGGGTGACAAATTGAATGGAGGTGTTACAGGATTTTCTAACACCCTAAAAAACTACTACGCCGCTGGTCGCTCCACTGCATTTGAATCTCTTGGAAAAGTAAACATTAGTGGTATTGAAATTCAAGCGCAGTTGAACCTGCACTCGTTTCTTAAATGGCACGAACACAAATTAATTGCTGGCGTTTCGGGAAGCTTTATGCAGTCTGAAATAATGGCAGGAAAAGTGAACGATAGCGATCTCTTGAAAGCTAAACACAACAATGCAAGTCGAGAAGAAGTAATTGAACTCATCAATGAATCTCGAAATGCATACGATGTTTACTTCGCAGGCATCAGTGGAGATAGCCTGATAACTCGCACCCTTGGAGTTGACGATTTCTCTTCCATCAAAACTCTAAATATGAATTTCGGAAATGGCTCACTCTCAGGAAAAGATGTGCCATATCTACCCCGTCAGATCTGGAATTTTTCATTGACATATGAATACAAAGGATTGACAATCTCCGGAAATCTCAATCGAGTAGGAGCCCAATACACCGACTACATAAATCTAAATACAGAAACAAGTGATGGTGCGTTAGGTAAACTCGATGGATATAGAACAGTTGACCTCACATGTGCCTATGAGTTTCACTTGCGCACTAGGCAACAAACCAAAATGACCATTTTCTTATCCGGAAAAAATCTTACCGATGAAGTGTACAAAGCATCCCGACTTCACCGTGTTTCATCAGGAATCATGCCCGGAGGTTTCAGACAATTCAATGCAGGTTTGAGAATTACGATATAAAAAAATCAGACTAAAACTCTTCGTAGGAGCCATTGAATGAGCAAAAACAACCAAGGCCATTCTCCACATTTGTATACACTTGAACAGGTTCTGAGAAAGGGTCATCGCCCGAAATAAGACTTGAGGTCTTGTGATACCGATAGTACGTCTCATCCACATTTAAAAGATAAACAGCATAGGGAATACCTTCTCCACTTATATCTGGTCCGTAGGAAGACAGATAAAGATTTTTTGAGATTTCTTCGCCATTATCCAATACATCCTTTACATATTCATCTGCTCTCGCTAAATAGTCGATATTTTCTAGCCAATATAAAATAACCCTATAATAGTTCTCATTCAAATCACTGTCCATCCATTGAACATTATAGCGGTATTCGTTTGTAGATTCTGAAAACTCCCCTCCTTGAAAAGATTGGTATCCTTCAAAAGTTGCAGAAGAAACTGATGGTGTTGCCAAAGGAACGGTTGTGCTCGCATAAACAGTAGGTAGTCCTGAAACAGCCACTTCCATATAATACGTTTCTCCAGCTACAATGGGGAAATCCAATTGGCTTACATAGTAAGCATATTGTTCTTCCACGTACGGAACCACGATCGTATCGGTAGCGCTCCAAAGCCGAACGATTGCATCCAATATAGGCTGCTCATCATCTTCTTCTTGTGTGCCAAAAAATGGTTTCGATTTACTCACTCCAATCAGCACAAAGTCGTCTTGTGGACTGATGGCACTAAAGATCACCAATTTAGGATCCACTTCCGGAACCTCTACATCTGCATCTCTAATGCAAGACTGAAGTGTAATAATGAATAAAAAAGGAACTAATATTTTAATAATTGCTCTCATAATATATACTTATGTTACTTCATAAATGGTGCATCGTGCATTGCGCAATGAAAGTCTGTTTTGGGTAATGCGCTGCAGTATCTTGAGTGTATAAAGTGGTAAATGTCGTGATGATTCATGTTTATTTCTATGTAGTGAAACGAAATTGGACTATTAACGGTATTACCATTTATAAGTCCATGAAACACTTGGAATAATTGGGAACAAAGAAATTTGCTTTAAGTCCGTCCTAATCTCATCCGTGTTCTCATCATAATATGTATCGATGAAATAATAGTACGGATTCAAACGGCTGTATGCATTGTAGAGACCAAGCTCAAATGTTCTTTCACAGGTTTTTTTCTGTTTGCGAAATTGAATACCTATATCCATCCGATGATATGGTTTCATTCTAAATCCGTTCTTCTCGCCAAAATCTTCTGCATTTACAAAGTCGCCAAACTGTGCTTCGGAAGAACTTCCAAAACCCGGTGTATGGCCATAAGTGTTGAACGAAGCCAACGGAAGAGAAATCGCTTGTCCGGTGCCATAAACCCATGTGCCAGAGAGAGTAATGTTGTCGTTAATCTTGTATATTAAAACAAGTGAGGCATCATGTCTTCTGTCATACCTAGCGAAGAATTCTTTGCCGAAATTCAATTCATCGAACTGCATTTTTGTGTAAGAAAGTGTATAACCTATCCAACCCGTTAGTCTACCAAACTTCCTCTGAATAAACAATTCGGCGCCATAGCTCCAACTCTTTCCTGCTGTTACATTCGCTTCCCAGTTCAGTGGCTCCGCACTTCCTGCTTCACCCAACTGCAAAAAAGATGCTCCATCGCGATAAGCCACAGTGTTCTCCATCCACTTGTAATAGCCCTCAAGAGAAATCATAAGATTGAGTTTCGGTAGGTCTTTCGCTAATCCACCGGCCACTTGTTTTGAGTGCTGAGGCCGTAGATTTTTTGTAACAGGCACCCACAGATCAGTAGGCAAACCTGCCCCGGTATTCGACAAGAGCAGCAAATACTGATTCATCGAAGCATAGCTAGCCTTAGCAGACAAATCTTTTCCGATCATATAACGCATGGATATCCTCGGCTCCGGTCTGAAATAACCCGTGTCTAATACATGATAATGACTCAATCGGACCCCGGCATTTACTTTAAACTTGTTGGTAATACTCCAATCATCCTCAATGTAGATTCCACTTTCTGCAGAATAAATTTTCTCAGCGGAATTTTCCTCGTTGTAATCTTCACTAGATTTGATAACGATGGCACTGGGTTTAAATCTGTGAAGTGTTGAAGAGGCTCCCAATCGAATATAGTGCTTCGGATTAGGTATGAAGTCCAGATCGTATTTCAAAATATAATCCCTGATCCCTGATCTATAGCGCAATTTCACAAAGTAATCTTCATCTTCTACTTCATCCGAAAAATCTATTCCAAATTGATAATTCGTAAAAATCAGTGAGGTGTTAGAAAACGTTTTGTCGTTGTGTATGCGATTCCACCTCAATGTTCCGGTAGCGTTGCCCCATTTAAAAGCCCCTTTAGATACATCCCCATCGCCTGCCAATTCTCGCACATAAAAACGATCCTTCCCAAAATAACTACTCACGTACAACTTGTTCTTATCGTCGATCACGTGATGATATTTTGCATTGAAATCATAGAAATAATACCCACCTGTTCCCTCTCCCTCGGCAGCAGCTCTGATAAGTGGTTGCAAGAGAATATCGATATAAGTTCTGCGACCCGAAATCAAAAATGAACTCTTGCCCTTTTTTACTGGCCCTTCAAGAGTAAATCTTGTAGAGATTAATCCAACGCCTACTTCACCTGTCAACTCTTCTTTGTTCCCATCCTTCATTCTCATTTCTAATACAGATGATAGCCTTCCTCCATAGCGCGCAGGAAAACCTCCTTTGGTAAGTTCTACGCTCTTTAATGCATCTCCATTAAATAAAGAAAAGAAACCAAACAGGTGGTTCACATTGTAGACTGGTGCATCATCCAGAATAATGAGATTTTGATCGGGACCGCCACCTCTGACGTAAAAACCTGTGCTCCCTTCACTACCCTTCTGCACACCGGGCATCAACTGCACGACTTTTAAAACATCCTTTTCACCCAAGAGCGCCGGAATATTCTTGATCTGATCGATCGGGATATCAATTGTACTCATTCTCGATTCCTCACTGATCTTCTCCTTTTTCTCAGCAGATACAACAACCGTTTCAAGTTGACTGCTTCGTGTAAGATAAAAGTCGTGAATGATACTCCCTGTCAAGTCTACAGAAAATGCTTGTTCATCATATCCCACGTAAGAGCACAACATTTTGTAGGACGCTGCGGGAAGGGTTATCGAATAAAATCCAAAGGCATTGGAACTTGCGCCTGTGTTTAGATCGGTGCATACTATCACCGCATTTGGTATAGTTTCCATACTACCACTCTCGTAAATAGTGCCACTCATGGTAAACTTTGCCAACTGTGCGGAAGTTTGAAAAGACAGCAATCCAAAGATGGAGATAATCAGAATCTTGGTCATGTTTAAGTACATAAGTGCAATGATTTGGCCTTTTAAAACGGGAGCAAATAAATTAAGAAACCGCATTTGGTCAAACTCCCGACCGCACAAATAACCACCAAATTATTCTGAAAATCATCTTTTTAGTCATTCATGGCTAAATGGAACCTCTAAAGTTATATCTTGACCTAACCATTTCTTTAGGGATTCTTTGCGAACTTTGACCTCTAGAATATATAGCCTATATGAAGGAAAAAATTGCCATAGCTGTTCATGGTGGAGCCGGAACGATACTAAAAAGTAGTATGACTTTAGAAAAGGAACAACTCTATAAAGCCGGTTTAGAGGAAGCTTTGAAACTCGGATACCAAATATTGGATAAAGGAGGTTCATCTTTGGATGCTGTAACTACCGCGGTTTCGGCTCTTGAAAACAATCCACTTTTTAATGCAGGAAGAGGTAGTGTTTTTACGCATGATGGAACCCATGAGATGGATGCAGCGATCATGCGAGGCGACACTCTTGAAGCTGGAGCGGTGGCCGGTGTAAGTGGTATTAAAAATCCTGTAGTACTAGCCCGCACTGTGATGGAACAATCTGAACATGTTCTTTTGGGCGGTAATGAAGCAGTTCGTTTTGCCTTTGATCAGGGAGTAGACCTTATGGAGCCAGAATACTTTCATACTGAATTCAGGCATAAACAGTGGCAAGATGCTCTAGCTGAGGGCAAAGTACAACTGGATCACAGCGACAAAAAATTTGGAACAGTAGGAGCTGTCGCAAGAGATAGGAACGGAAGTTTGGTAGCGGCTACTTCTACTGGAGGAATGACTAACAAAAGATGGGGTCGTATTGGCGACAGCCCATTAATAGGATGTGGTACTTATGCAAACGACAAAACATGCGCTGTCTCTTGCACCGGTCACGGCGAATTTTTCATCAGAGCCGTAGTGGCATACGATCTTTCATGTTTAATTGAATACAAGGGAATGTCCCTTCAGGAAGCTTGTGATTTTCTTGTGATGGACAAACTCCAAAAATTTGGAGGCGAAGGTGGTTTAATAGCGTTAGACAAAAACGGGAATGTTGTGCTGTCTTTCAACTCAGAAGGAATGTACAGAGGGCAATATGTAGAGGGTAGCAATCTCACTACCGCTATCTATCGCTCCTGACTTGGGATAGATATTGATGTGTAATTGGTGGAAGACTCTCCTTGAATGGCTCCGCCTGCAATAAATTGTCTTTCCTTCACCATATAAGAATTACCCTGAACGAGGATGCTCACTTTGATATTCTCCACACAAATTGGAGTACCCATTGATACATCAGTGATATTGCTGTGTTTGATATCTCTACCATCTACAATTACAACGGCGCCGCTACCAATAACCTCCAAATGATTTCCACCGGTAATGATTACACCTGTATCCTCGCCTAGTCCAATACCCGTGCACGAGGGGTTACTCGCAACAGCCTGAGCCAATCTATTAAATCGACCTCTCTTATCAAAATGGGAGTCAATAATTACATTTCCAACGAAAGCAAGTCCAGTAGTGATTTTCACTTCTCCCTTCAAATGAGCCAATTCACTTTTTCCTTGATATATCATCGTGTTGCTCATGGCCATAGCTCCTGCGCTGGTTCCGGCAATTACAAGACCATCATATATGTAGCGATCGAGAATTATCTGAAGAAAATCTGTACCCCCGAAAATGCTCGACAACCTTAATTGGTCTCCCCCACTAATCATAACGCAACTTGCACTTCTGATTCGAAGAAGATTCTGTTCGTCCTTGGCCTCTTCGCGATTGCGAATGTTGAGAATACCTACATTCTCGCAACCAATCTTTCCAAAGGCTCCGAGGTAGTTCTCGCCAACCTCTTTGGGAATGGATGACGCCGTGGTTATAACTTCTATCCTTCTATCCACGCCGCCCACTTCTTGAACGACACGTCTCAAAATGCCTAACTCAAAAAAATGAAGATTGTGATGTTGGGTATAAAAGCCTTCGCTTTCCGTTCCTTTGTCTTCCGCCCCCCCAATTGCAATAAGCTTTCCAATAGGTGAATTCAAAATATCAGGTCTTTTCGTTTATACTTGAACAACCGATGAACAAATCTTTCACCAGACAATACAAAAATAGGTCTTCATGCTCGAAATAATGCATATCGTTAGTGTGTTTGAAATACACTTTTCAACGAAAAAAAAGGGGAATTGTGGAAAATGACAAATTGGATGACGTCTTATAGTGCTGATTTACAGGTATCAAAGCAATATTGACACAAGAGAAGTTGGGGTATTTTCTATCTATTCGGTATCACATCTGAAACATCATTGGACTTTTCTTTTTAGAGAAATTCCCCATTGAATGAACTGATGAACCTCTAATGTGAGTGTACTAAAAACTCAAAAATGAAGAGAAAAAAATATTCAACTGCAATTTCACTCTTTCTAACAGCATCTGCAATTTGGTTTGTACTCACTCAAATTGTGCATTCTCAAATGCTGGCCGAAAGTTCTTGCAAACGCATTATCTCCAAATCAAGCGAAAAGCTGCCACAGAATAACACCTCGGAAGCATTCACTGACAGTGTTTTGAAGACAACGAACGATTCCTATCATTCGAGCAGTAAGGCCAAATAAATAGTTTGGACTATTTTACATCCAGTTTTGTTATAAAATCTAATACATATAATACGATTAGTGTACACTTGCTTCCTAGTGTAATAAATATATATTGATGGCGTTGTCCTCTAATGAAAATTTATCAATTTGCCATTTTTGTGTCTTTCTGTTTGTTTCTCTCTACAAGCGGTCTAGAATCGGAAACAAAAACAGAAGTCCGGCTCAAGGTTGAGAATAATTCTGCTAAAACAATTGCTTCGAGATTTGAACCACCCAATAATTTCACAAGAACGATCGTTGATACATCATCCTTTTCACATTGGCTTCGATCTCTTCCGCTGAAAGAAGCTGGGAGTGCGGTTAAATTGTACAATGGTTCCGAAAAAGACAATCAAAATGCCCATGTCGCTGTTGTAGACATGAAAATCGGAAACAAAGATTTGCATCAATGTGCTGATGCCATAATTCGATTAAGAGCAGAATACTTATTCGAGAAAAGGAGATTCGACGAAATAAACTTCCACTTTACGAATGGTTTTGAGGCGAAATACAGCCTTTGGCGATCAGGTAAAAGAATAGCGGTAGAGGGCAACAAGGTTAGCTGGACGAATTCAAGTTCTCTTGATACGAGCTATGCTTCCTTTTGGAAGTATCTCGAAAAAGTCTTTACTTATGCCGGCACCTTATCTTTATCCAAAGAACTCAAAGAAATAAATATCGACAAACTCAATGTTGGCGACGTTTTCATTCTAGGAGGTTCTCCCGGACATGCCATAATATTAGTAGATTTGGCTGTGCACTCTGTAACAGGAGAAAAAATCTTTATACTCGCTCAAAGCTACATGCCTGCTCAAGAAATACAGATACTCAAAAACACTCATGACCCCAATATTTCTCCATGGTATCAAATACCTCAAGACGGAACTTTGGAAACACCTGAGTGGGATTTCTCAAGTAACAACTTGAAAAGGTTTGAATAAAAAATGGCAGGTGTCCGTTCTGTAAAATTTAGAAAAAGAGATGGGACAAACAATTCTTGATCTGGAAAATTGGAAAAACAAAAAGGCATACTACCCTTTTGGTTTAATTATCTTATTCATCATTTTGTCATATTTGGCTCTAATAGCAAATGCCCTCCATCTGCCATTCTCCAATTTGATGTATTACTTTTGGACACCTGTTGCTGCAGGATTCTTTTTGCAGTGGCTCATTTTCTGCAAGCTTACATCGCGCCAAATACAATTCGCAATACTCGGACTTTTTATTCCGGTTATCGTGCTTTATCACGCCATTTTTGTTCCTGTTTCGCAGGGTAATATTTCAAATTTGAATCGGGGAAGCCAAATCTTTTTGGTCCTCTTTTTTGTATCATTCTTTGTTTTTCTTTTGATCACAAAATGGTTCAAATCCATAGAGAAAGCATAATTTGTTGCTCCCATTGTTTATAGAGGTCCAATAGGAAGACATCTCTCCCAAATCTTTTGTGCGACAGAAAAATACTTTTGGTCAGAATTATACCGTTTAGGTATCTCTAAAAGCCCCATACTGTTTCACTCCATTGGCTTTTAAAACTTGCTCTAACGGTATTTACCACTACATACACATAAAATTGTTTGGACTATTTTATAAGCAGCATTGGTATTAGGTGCATTTTTGCACTTCTTCAAGAATCCCAACAA
>Ga0163147_10002042_pt1 | contig 29436 bp, 30 predicted proteins | sample OliLakLV19MP6G1_FD_148597 | JGI IMG/M metagenome (GOLD analysis project Ga0163147, IMG submission 148597) | Freshwater microbial mat bacterial communities from Lake Vanda, McMurdo Dry Valleys, Antarctica- Oligotrophic Lake LV.19.MP6.G1 | ecosystem: Environmental > Aquatic > Freshwater > Lake >...
TCGGGTTGAAAATTGATCAGGTATTGTTGCAAGATGCCACCGGTACATTGGTAATGCTGGAATTGGAAGCATTTAATTTAAATAAAATCAAACCGGAGGTCGCAGTACAATATGTAGACCACAACCTTCTTCAAACGGATTTTAAGAATATGGATGACCATCTATTTCTACAGTCGGCAGCGGCACGTTTTGGATTCTGGTTCAGCAGGTCAGGAAACGGAATTAGCCATGTGGTACACATGGAACGGTTTGGTAAGCCAGGCAAAACGCTGTTGGGTTCAGACAGCCATACTCCTGCCGGGGGTGGTATTGGAATGCTTGCCATCGGTACGGGAGGATTGGATGTAGCTCTCGCTTCAGCAGGTGAACCGTATTTTGTTAAAATGCCAAAAGTGATGGGCATCAAACTCATTGGAAAATTGCCCGACTGGGTAAGTGCTAAAGATGTGATTTTAGAAATACTTCGCAGGTTTGATGTGACCGGAGGACGCGGATATATCTTAGAATATTATGGGCCAGGTCTGAAATCGCTGAGTGCCTGGGACCGTCATGTTATCGCTAATATGGGAACAGAGACAGGCGCTACAACTTCGGTTTTTCCTTCCGATGAAATAACCCTTGAATTTCTCAGACAAGAAGGAAGGGAAGACCAATGGATAAAATTGGAAGCTGATGAAGGTGCATCATACGATCATAATATAGAAATCAATTTATCTGAGTTAGAACCTTTAATCGCACTACCTGGCAGTCCCGGCAATGTTGTTCCAGTAAGAGAAGTTAGCGGTTTAAAAATAAACCAAGTTGTTATTGGCTCTTCTGCAAATCCTGGACTACGTGATTTTTGGATCGCATCTCAAATTGTAAAAGGGAAAACTGTTTCTCCCGATGTTTCTTTCGATGTCAATCCCTCTTCCCGCCAAGTGTTAGAAAATTTGACAGAAATTGGCGCTCTTGGGCCTTTGATAGCTGCCGGTGCACGCCTTCATCAATCCGGTTGTATGGGATGCATTGGTATGGGACAAGCTCCTGCTACCAATACTATCAGTCTCCGAACGATGCCTCGTAATTTTCCGGGACGTTCAGGTACACTCGATGACCAAGTTTACCTATGTAGCCCGGAAACTGCAATGGCGGCCGCACTTACGGGGAAAATTACTGACCCCAGAGAACTTGAAACTTTAATGAATATTGCTTATCCAAGATGGAAAGAGCCAGTCCAAATCAAGATAAACAATCAGATGCTGATTGCTCCAAATGGAGTATCTGTTGAATTGATTAAGGGACCGAACATTAAAACACTTCCCGATTTTGAAGAGCTTCCGAATGAACTGGAAATTCCCATCCTGTTGAAAATGGGAGACGATATTTCCACAGATGGAATACTGAAAGCGGGCGCCGATGTACTACCATTACGTTCAAATATCCCTGAGATAAGTAAATATGCTTATTATGCCATTGACCCAAGTTTCTATGATCGAGCTATTCAAAACTATAAGGGCTTTTGTGTTATAGCAGGCGGAAATTACGCCCAAGGTTCAAGTAGAGAACACGCTGCATTGGCTCCCCGTTATCTAGGGCAAAGGTTTGTTATTGCCAAATCTTATGCTCGTATCGGCTGGCAGAACCTGATTAATTTTGGTATAATTCCTTTCGAATTCAAAAACGCAGCTGACTGGGACAAACTGGAACAAGGTGATGTTTTACGGATAGAAGGCTTAAGGACAGCCATCATAAACAGAGCTTTAGTAACAGCTACGGTAGTTGGAAAAAATATTGAAATTCCACTTACGTACAATATCAGTGAAAGGCAAGTTGAAATTATCTTAAAAGGTGGAGTTATTAATTTTGTAAAGCAAAATTGAGATGGAAAAAAAAGTTAAGGACAAAAAAACACTTTTGCTCACCTCGATAGCTATCGGGATTAGTATTGTTTTTGCCAGTGTCATGTTGCTTTCTTGCAAAGAACAAAATCATTTCTATCATGTCGACCCATTGAAAATTTCTCAAAACTTACTTTATGCTGTAAAAGAAACCGATAATTTTAATGCTTGGACTGATACGCTTGAGCATATCAGCATGAAATCGTTGAAAAAGCATTTGAATACTGACAACAGCAAAAAAGTATTCTGGATAAATGTTTACAATGCTTACATACAAATTTTATTAAGCAAAGATACTTCCACATACCAAAACAAAGAGGCCTTTTTTAAAGTAAAAAAGATTTTGATTAGCGGTGAACTGTTCAGCCTTGATAACATAGAGCATGATTTTTTAAGTAAAAAAAACATCAATATAGAATTTGGAAATCAATTTCAGTTAACTACAACCGACCCCAGAATCCATTTTGCACTGAATTGTGGCGCTGCAAGCTGTCCGCTTATTCGCTTTTATGAACTGGAAAATATTGAGGCGCAATTGAATTTGGCAACACAAGTTTATTTAGAATCAGATGTAATATATGACACGCTTACCAATACGGTTTCTGTTCCGGCATTTATGAATTGGTTTGAAGACGATTTTAACGGAGAAGAAGGCATTTTGATTTTTTTGAAATATTTTGAAATCATTCCTAAAAATGCTCATCCTAAAATTCAATTTAAGGAATACGACTGGACAATGCTGAGAGATAAATATGCAGAATAATGTATTTAAAAATTACATTCCGTGAACACAAAAGTTGTAGGCAATTCTAATACCACCAAAGACAAACAGCACGATAAAATTAAATGAAGACAATAAATGAAATAAACATTGATGTAAAACACATCGCAACACTTACCGGACACAACGGCTGTGTATATGCGATGGATAAAGGATTATCTGAACACACTGTTTTTACAGGGGGCAGTGATATGTTTATTGCACTATGGAATTTGGACACCCTGCAAGCCGAAAAGTTTGCGGCATCTTTGCCTGCGCCTGTTTATGCAATTTGTCATATTCCTGAAAAAAAATTATTGCTTGCGGGAACAACAACAGGAAGTATTCACATACTTGATTTAGAGAGAAAAGAAGAAATCAAAATTCTTCAACATCATACAGCACCAATTTTTGATATAAAATATTCAGTAAAAACTAATTGCTTTTATACAGCCGGTGGCGATGGTAATTTAGCAGTTTGCTCACTCGATACTTTATCATTGATTAAAATTAAAAAACTATCAAACCAGAAAGTACGCAATATTGATTTTAATTACACTACTTCTGAAATAGCGGTTGCATTGGGTGATTGCAACATCCTTGTATTTGACCTGTACACATTAGATCATAAAAAAGATTTTATTGCACATCAACTTGCAGCAAATGTTGTGCGCTACAGCCCTGATGGCAAATTTCTTTTAACAGGAGGAAGAGATGCGCATTTGAATATTTGGCAAGTAGCGAATTATGAATTAGTAGAGTCAATTCCTGCGCATAACTGGGCTATTTATGATATAGTATTTAATCCGGATGCTACATTATTTGCCACTGCCAGCCGTGATAAAACCATAAAAATTTGGGATGCAAAAACATATCAGTTATTAAAACGCATCAGTAAAGAAAATTTTGATGGAGCCCATACACACTCTGTAAACAAATTAATTTGGAGTACCTATAATAATTATTTAGTTTCTGTGGGTGATGACAGAATGATTATGATAAGGGAAGTGAATAGTTTTTAAAAGCAAAATAAAGGAGGCCAAAAATGAATATTACAAAAGAACAAGTTTTAGAAGCATTAAAAAATGTAGAAGATCCTGATTTAAAAAAGGATTTGGTAACGCTTGGTATGATAAAGGATTTAGAAGTAGATGGTAAAAACGTACGTTTTACCGTAGTACTTACAACGCCTGCTTGCCCAATGAAAGAACTGATTCACAAGAATTGTGTAAATGCAATTTTGCAGTATATAGATGAAGAAGCGAATGTAAATGTGAAAATGACATCCGATGTATCATCGCGGAAAGGCAGTGGACCTATGTTGCCAAACGTAAAAAATATTATTGGAGTAGCATCAGGCAAAGGTGGCGTTGGAAAATCAACAGTGGCTTCCAACCTGGCTTTGGCTTTGGTGAAGTTAGGCGCATCGGTTGGTTTGGTTGATGCAGATATTTATGGCCCTTCACAAACAATTATGTTTGATGTAATGAATGAAAAGCCAAAGACGAGAGAGATTGATGGCAAAATCAAAATTATGCCTGTGGAGAGTTATGGAGTAAAATTATTATCCATTGGTTTTTTTGTAGATACCTCTCAAGCACTTGTATGGCGTGGACCAATGGCATCAAAAGCGGCTGTCCAATTGTTTCAGGATGCAGAATGGGGTGAGCTTGATTATCTGATTATTGATTTACCTCCCGGAACCGGTGACATTCATTTAACATTGGTTGGAGCTGTTCCTTTAACTGGGGTTGTGATTGTAAGTACTCCTCAACTTGTGGCGTTGGCTGATGCAAAAAAAGGTGTTGGAATGTTTCAGTTACCATCAATAAATGTACCCGTTTTAGGCATTGTAGAAAATATGGCTTATTTCAGTCCGCCAGATCAACCAGATAAAAAATATTACATATTTGGTAAAGATGGGGCAAAAAAACTTGCAGAAGAATTAGGAGTTCCTTTATTAGGCGAAATTCCATTGGTGCAAAGTATTTGTGAAGCCGGTGATGCAGGTCGCCCAGCTGCACTGCAAGACAATACACCGCAAGCTATTGCCTTTATGGAAATGGCAAGTAAGGTGGCGCAACAGGTATCCATACAAAATGCAAAAGTACCGATAGCTAAAGTGGCGGATGTTAAATGGTAAATCCTATAGCTATAGGATAGACATAATTATGCCCAAACAATTTTCGATAAATGCTTAAATGGAAATTAAAAAAATATGAAAATGACTACACGAACTGAGGTTTATGCCGAAATGACGCCTAATCCCGTTACAATGAAATTTGTAATTAACTTCTTATTAATTAGAGAAGAAGGCAAAAACATCGAATTCCGCACAAAAGAAAAGGCAGAAATATCTCCTCTTGCAAAAAGGATATTTGAACTTCCGTTCGTTAACGGAGTTTTTATTACTTCTAATTTTATAACTGTTACGAAGGATGAAAGCTGCGAATGGTACGAAGTTATTCCCGAAATTAAGGAGCTGATTAAAACCCAGCTTGCTAAAGGTGAACCACTTCTCAGCGGAGAATTAATTATAGAAGAAGCAGAAGTGCCGGTAAACAGTTTAGGGGATATCGAACAAAAAATCATTTCACTTCTTGACGAGTACATCCGCCCGGCAGTAGAAGGTGATGGTGGTGCCATTCATTTCAAATCTTTTGAAAACGGAACTGTAACTGTGACACTCAAAGGGTCTTGCCACGGCTGCCCTTCTACAAATACAACTTTGAAACAAGGTGTTGAAAATTTGCTGCGAAGAATGCTTCCTGAAGTAGAAAAAGTAATTACGGAAACTGTATAAAAGCATTACCAGAACAACTAACTACTCCAGTGGATCTGTAACGGAGGCCATCAAGAATAAATGATTAGGGTTATTTAAATATTTTTAATTATTTAAAGAAAATGTCAAATAGTAATATTGAAATTGCAGAAGAGCTAAGGTTTAAACCCAAGCCGGATTGGCTGAGAGTGAAACTGCCAATGGGAGAAGAATATAAAAAGGTTCGGGAAATCGTATCCTCGCATAAATTGCATACCATCTGCGAAAGCGGCAGTTGTCCCAATATGGGTGAATGTTGGGGAGCAGGTACAGCCACATTTATGATTCTCGGAAATATATGTACCCGTTCCTGCGGATTTTGTGCTGTTGCAACCGGCCGTCCATTTCCTGTTGATTTAAAAGAACCTGAACGAGTAGCAGAATCCGTGCGTCTAATGAATATAAAACATTGTGTAATTACCTCAGTTAACCGCGATGATTTAAAAGATGGCGGCTCTATTATTTGGGTGGAAACGATCAATGCAATACGCAGAGGTAGTCCACAAACAAAATTTGAAACGCTTATCCCTGATTTTATGGGCAATTGGGAAAACCTGCAACGTATTATAGATGCACATCCCGACATCGTTTCTCATAATACGGAAACCGTTCGAAGGCTAACCAAACAAGTTCGCGTCCAGGCAAAATATGATAGAAGCCTGGAGGTATTAAAAAGGTTGAAAGATGCAGGGATGAAAACAAAATCAGGAATTATGCTTGGATTAGGAGAAACCAAAAATGAAATTTGTGAAACAATGGATGATTTACGAGCTGCTGGCTGTGATGTATTAACAATGGGACAATACCTGCAACCAACAAAACAACATTTGCCGGTTATAGAATTTATTCACCCCGAAGTGTTTGCCAAATATAAGGTGATAGGCCTTGAAAAAGGGTTTCGTTATGTGGAAAGCGGCCCTATGATCCGTTCATCATATCATGCAGAAAAACATATTTTTTAACCAATGGTTTGCAATTAATTGCTCAGTGAATAATTTGTAATTTCGCGTACAAATTTAAAACTTTATAGAGTTTATTAAGGTTCTCTTTAAAACCTTGAATTTTTATTGTAATTCTTAAATCTTACACCATCTATCCAGAACAATTAGTAATGCCAATGAAGGAAGAACTTGCCTCTGTGGGTTTTGAAGACCTCCGCAACGCTGCGGAAGTTGATGCTGCCGTTAACTCCAAAGGCACCGTGTTAGTAGTTGGTAATTCAGTTTGCGGATGTGCTGCCGGTGCTGCACGTCCGGCAGTAAAATTTTCATTGCACGAAACTAAGCGTCCTGACCGAATTACAACTGAGGTTGCCGACTTCGATACTGAAGCCACTGAACAGGCATGCAAACATTTTCTGCCCTATCCTCCGTCATCGATGTGTATAGGCTTATTCAAAGATGGAAAATGGGTTCATTTTGTAGAACGACACCATATTGAAGGAAGGTCCAGAGAACTTATTGCCGATAACCTAAAGACCGCTTATGAGGGTTATTTTTATTCAATAAAGCTATGAATATGATAAATTCTAAAGATATGCCGTTGCACGCACAGGTATGGATATACCAATCTATCCGTGAGTTTTCTGAAAATGAAATTGCTCCACTAAAAACTAAAGCAGAAAGTTTTATTTCTGATTGGACTTCGCGCAGAAAAACGATGAGCGCTTGTATTGAAATCTTTCACAATCGTTTTAGTGTAGTATGTGTTGATGAAAAAACCACTTCCGCCAGCGGATGCGGAATTGACAAGTCGGTAAAATTCATTCAGCAACTGGAATCCGACGTAGACGGAAATACTTTTCTTCTGGACAGAATGAATGTTGCTTACAGGCAGGCCCGCCTGAATGACGAAGTCGGAGAAGGGAAAATTATTTCGTATCATATTTCTGAACTTAAGAATATGATCGCATTTCCGTAAAGACAAAATGGGATATCTGTATTCAAAAACCTCGTAAATACCAAAGAAGAGTTGGAGCAAAATTGGGAAGTGCCCTTGGAAAAAAGTTGGCAATACAAAAAAACAAAATAATGAAAAATAGAATTGAACAATTACAAGAATATTTAAGGGATGATATCAACGACTCTTTTCTGAAATACGCATTAGCATTAGAATATGTTAGGATTAAAGAAAATGATACTGCGAAAGATTGCTTTTTGAAATTGATAAAGGAGGATAAAAATTATGTGGCAAGCTACTATCAATTGGGGAAATTATATGAGTCGCTATATGAAGTAGAGAAAGCCATGGGAATTTATAAAAATGGAATTGAAATTGCCAAAAAAATGGAGGATGCAAAAACGCTGATAGAATTACAAGAAGCTTATACTATGCTTACTGGAATTGATGAAGATTGATTTTGACCGTCTCCGGTTTATTTATTAAACAAAGATTTTAGCTTTAATGCACTTCCGAAAGGGAATTAAAATATAGGTTAATATGGATTATGATAATTATTCAACTGAAGGTTCTTCTTTTCTCGGGCGTTTCAAAAGCAATGGCCCGTGCCTTACGTATGGTCGCAGTCAATCAGACGTATATGACTGGCTTGCGGATATTGTTATGCCACCTGATTATAAAGTTTGTAATATTATAGAGATAAAATTTAAAGGATCCCGTAAGGAATTCTATCTTAATCTCCAAAACACATATCTCACAAGTGGAGAATTGGTTGTTGTGGAGGGTAATATGGGTGGTCATGATGTTGGGCATGTTTCCTTAACGGGTGAACTGGTGCGTATGCAGCTCAAGAAAAAGAATGTGCGTACAGAGGATGTAGTTAAAAAATTTTATCGCAGAGTAACTCCTATTGATGTAACTAATTGGAAACTGGCAAAAGAGATGGAATTAGATACTTTGTATAAGGCACGGGGTTTAGCTAAAGAGCTTGACTTATCTATGAAATTAACAGATGTAGATTACCAGGGCGATAAATCTAAAGCCACATTTTATTACACGTCCGAAGGACGTGTGGATTTTCGGGAGTTAATTAAACACCTGTCCGAAACCTTTCGTATACGTGTTGAGATGCGTCAGATTGGGATACGTGAAGAAGCTAATCGCATAGGCGGTGTTGGTCCTTGCGGAAGCGATTTATGCTGTCATACTTGGTCTACTAATTTTAAAAATGACGCCCCTTTTGCGACCCGCTATCAAAATATTTCAAGGCGACATGGTAATAAATTTGAATGCTGCATCAACTATGATACGGAGAATACAGACATCATTAAATCGGATGATAAGAAGGATAAAGCGCAAGAAAGAAATAAATCTATAGTTGCCAAAGCGTTGTTTAATCAAAACGTTGTTGGCCAGCAAAACGTAACCCGTTTTGATACCAAAAGTAGAAAGCGTAAAAAAAACCTAAATAATAAAAATAGTAATCTATATTATTGAATCAAATGAATTTAAATAAATAACGTGTCCCCTCGGCGAAGTACATCTTGGCTGAACCAATGTGAGTCCATTTTTTTGCTGATATGAAAGATAATGCAAAACAGTGGCATCGCCATATTGAAAAGCAAGCTATTTCTTGTCATCCAATACATACCTATTGGGAGCAACATCAATTGTCCTCTTGGATGTTTTACTACTGGAAGCGTAAGCTGAAGAAGCATCTTGTGCCAAACCAATTTGAGGAAATCCAAATTGTGGAACATCGGTCATCTGTGAGCACCATACATGTCCGGTTTCTTAGCGGAGTTGAGATGTGGTTGGCGGAAATGTACAACCTTCTTTTTTAAGTGAATTTGCAGGACTTGTCGTGTATGAGGAAAGAATGTGCCCAAAGGTCGAAGCATGTTAGGGTTTCATTCTGCACAGCGGTTCTATGTGTGTACTGCAGCTATTGACATGCGTAAGGGAATCGATGGGATTTGCGGAGCTGTTCGTCATGTCATGGAAGATGACCCACTGACTGGATATATATTTATTTTCTTCAACAAACCACTAGATAAAATTAAATTGTTGGTGTGGGATAAAGATGGGTTTCAATTATAGTAAAAGCGATTTGAACGTGGTCGATTTGAGGAATTGACATTTAGTTCAGGTTTGAAGATGAAGACCACATATGATCATCTGCTGATGTTGATTAGCTGAATATCAATTAGACATTTAGTGCACCGAAAAAGATACAGTCCGTTATCCACGATTTCAGCATATCGATGTGAGGAAATAAATATCCTTTCACATACAGATGGTCTCTGTATACATCATTAATTTTGCTGCATGGAGGTTGTTCAACTCATGCAAGAAGTTCAGGATCTGCGAGATGAAAATCTTCTTCTTCGCCAGGAGTTGGCACAACTTAAGAATTTGATCTTCGGCAGCCAGCGTGATCGCTTCATCGCCGATGCCAGCGAATCAAACCTCTTTGTTTGAAACTGAAACAGAAGTCCCTGTCATAAACGAGGAGTCAGATCGACACATCGAGTACGATCGTAAAGCCTTCAAGAAACATCCTGGTCGAAACGAACTACCGAAATATCTACCGTTGGAAGATGTAATTATTGAACCCACTGAAGATATCAGTGGAATGAAACGAATTGATGAAGAGATCACGGAGACACTGGAATACACACCGGCCAGTCTTGTCAGGAAAAGCACGGTTCTGTGGAGACGTAGGGATGTAACTCCCCTGCGTGACCCGACTATATGCAAATTTTCACGACGGCCCCTCCCCCCGGAAGACCCAATTGCTTAGGAACAAAATGTAGTTTCACTTTAGGGCTACATCCCTTATCTTTACCAAATGGTTGAAAACAAAAGATGGCGGACAATCATCTTTTACAAGGAGTATTTCTCTGATTTCTTTGTCCTGTAGAGAATAAAGGTGCAGGAGAAGATCACCTGGACATTTGACCTGATAGAGGAACATGAGCGAGTGCCTGAAATCTACCTAAAGCATCTTGAAAGTACTGATGGGTTATATGAGATAAGAGTTCAGCACAGCAATGATGAGATCAGGATCTTTTGTTTTTTTGACAAAGGTAAATTGGTTGTTCTGGCAAACGGATTTTGTAAGAAGAGCCAGAAGACGCCAAAGAAGGAAATTGAAAAAGCATTAAAAATTATAAGGGAATATGAAAACGAAAAAAAGTAATATAAAGACTTTAGCAAAGTTCAAGGATGAGCACTTCGGAAAGCGAGGAACACCTAAGCGTGAGAAACTCGAAGCAGGATACGAAACCTTTAAACTTGGTGCTATGATACAAGAAGCCAGACATGAAAAGGGTATGACACAGGAAGAGCTAGCGGAGAAATGTGGTACAACCAAGTCATATATTTCCAAGCTCGAAAACGATGTTAAGGAAGTTCGAATCTCAACCCTGCAGAAAATAGTTTATGATGGTTTGGATGGCGAATTGCAACTCAATATCAAATTACGACAACAGTCAAAATAGGCAACATGCATATAGCATCGGCTTCACACCATGGCGGATATGCCTAACCTAAATGATTTGTACGTTGAACCAGATTTCGGTATCTTGAAGATAAAAACAAGGAACGCCACATCGTGAAGCCCTGAGCGCCCAATGCAGCCAAGACTAAAATGTAACCTAAAATAAAAATGAAAGAATTACTACTCCTCCTTATTTTGACTTTGAACAATTTACTTTTAACTGTAAACGGTAAAGCACAAAACAATACGATTGATAGCCTTCAAGCTGTTTTAAAAACACAACAGGAGGATACAAATAAGGTGAATACCTTGAATGAGTTGAGTTGGGAACTGAAAAATGTAGGCAATTTTACGGTAGCATTAAAATATGCAAATGAGGGCATGTTGATGGCCAAACAAATAGGTTATAAAAAAGGAATGGCGACTTCTTATAGCAGGCAGGGACAAGTGTATCAATACCAAGGTAACTATCCCGAAGCATTAAAAAATCATTTTGCTGCTTTAAAAATAAAAGAAGAATTGGGTAATAAACAAGAAATTGCAAATTCTTATATTAATATTGGAAATATTTATTATAGCCAAAGCAATTACCCGGAAGCCTTAAATAATTATGTTACCTCATTAAAAATCAATGAAGAATTGGGTAATAAGGCTGGCATTGCCTATTCGTATAGCGGCATGGGGGTGGTTTATACAGACCAAGGCATTTATCCGGAAGCCCTGAAAAGCTATTTAGCATCATTAAAAATAAATGAAGAATTAGGTAATAAAACTGGAATGGCTGGCGCTTACAATAATATTGGGAATGTTTATAGTAACCAGGGCAATTATCCGGAAGCCCTAAAAAATTATTTCACCTCTTTAAACGTAAATGAAGAGTTGAGTAATAATGCGGGAATGGCGGAAGCCTATAATAATATCGGAATTGTTTATTTTGACCAGGGCAATTATCCAGAAGCCCTGAAAAATTATTTTGCATCATTAAAAATAAAGGCCGAATTGGGTAATAAAGCTGGAATGTCTAGTTCTTATAATAATATTGGAAATGTGTATGGCAAGCAGGGCAATTATCCTGATGCCTTGAGCAATTATCTTACGGCCCTAAAAATAAATGAAGAAATAGGTAATAAAGCTGGCCTTACAAATGCGTATGGTAATATTGGAATTGTGAATTTGCAACTTAAAAAATATGATGAGGCATATGCCTACTTAAATAAAGCACTCCAGCTTTCAAAAGAAATAGGAGCAAAGGAATATATAAGAGATGTTTTTCAGGGATTGGCTACGTTAGACAGTGAAACCAACAACTGGCGTAGTGCATATCAAAATCATAAAATGTATATCCTTTACAGAGATAGTTTAGTCAATGAAGATAATACCAAAAAAACAGTACAGACACAAATGAATTATGAGTTTGATAAAAAAGAACAAGCCACTAAATTAGTCCAGGAAAAAAAGGATGCAGTCGCAAAACAAAAAATGCAAAAACAAGCATTGATTAGAAACGGCTTTGTTGGCGGATTTGCCATAGTGTTGTTATTTTCAATAGTAGTTATTAAGCAGCGAAATAAAGTAAAACTAGAAAAAGCCCGCAGTGAAGAATTACTGTTAAATATTCTCCCAGCTGAAGTTGCCGAAGAACTAAAAATAAAAGGAAGTGCCGAAGCGAAATTAATGAATGAAGTAACCGTTTTATTTACTGATTTTAAAGGCTTTTCAGAATACGCAGAAAAGCTTACACCGCAAAATTTGGTAAAGGATATTCATGAATGTTTTTCTGCATTTGATACCATTATGGAAAAGCACGGTATGGAAAAAATTAAAACCATTGGTGATGCGTATATGGCAGCTGGTGGACTACCATCACCGAACCTTACCCATGCCACTGATGCTGTAAATGCAGCTTTAGAAATTGTAAATTTTATAGACGAAAGAAGAACAATCAAAAAGACAGCAGGGTTGCCTTTTGTTGAAATACGAATTGGAATTCACACAGGCCAGGTTGTAGCAGGTATTGTAGGTATAAAAAAATATTCGTATGATATTTGGGGAGATACGGTTAATATAGCATCGCGCATGGAAAACAGCGGTGAGGCTGGCAAAATAAACATCAGCGAAAGTACATATGAGTTAGTAAAAACAAAATTCAGGTGCGAGCACAGAGGCAAAATAATCGCTAAAAATAAGGGGGAGATTGATATGTATTTTGTGGAAGGTGGGCATCGTGAAATAAGCACTGGGCATAACAGCGGCTAGACGTTATGAGATCAGACTGCAGAAATGAACTGTAGTAATTCTTATAATACATAGGTGCGTGATTGAACTGAAGTACTCCGAAATCTCCCACTACGCAAAGCATGTGAACGTTGGTCATTCGCCACAGTTTATTCTTACGCCATAATGCCACAATTTGCAGGTGCAAAGACGAAATCATGGAAGGAACCATTCAGATCCACATAGAAGGAATAATAAGAGCGATCTTGAAGCAGGCGAAGATTACGGCTGAAGAATTCCTTGATAATACCTGAAACGACCGATGGCATCGGCACCACACCATGGTGGACATTCCTAACTCAATTGCATTGCTTCTTAAACCAGATTTCACTATCTTGAAGTTGAAATCCAGAAACCCCACTGCGCAAAACCTGGATCGTTATACCATACCCACTATAAAATTTTCTCTCCTCCTGTTGATTTGTCTTCTCGCATTTCAGCCAACCGTCTTTTCTCAAAAGCAGCATTTCATCGATTCATTACTGATTCATCTTCGCCGATTGAACGATGAAAGGAAAGCTACAGGCACTTTTTAAGGGAATGCCAAAACTGCTGTATCACTTTTTCAAATTTATGGGGAAGTTTAATAGAAAATGGCGACTCATGCTACAAACGTATGATTATACCCAGGAAGTTGTGAGCCAGATATTTTTCCATGACCGCGTTAAGTATAGAGAATACTGCAAACATATTTTTAACGAATGGAATGAAGAAGTAAAAAGAACCGTCCTGTCCGATCGTCTGCTTGTTTTTGAAGTGAGCGTGGGGTGGTAGCCCTTGTGCAAGTTTCTGGGAGTGCCTGTTCCGGATATGCCTTTTCCAAAATCGAATGATATCGGCAACTTCCAGAAAAACATTCGAAAGAGAATATAAGATAACTTATCTAAGGAATACATACCCAATTGAATTACACTAAGTGCGTGCGGATGCTATGTAGGAAGGCATCAGAACGGTGAAATCCAGACCATGGCTTTTTGATTGCAATTCTTGAACATCGTTTATGAAAGATACTAAGCTTTCGAAAGATATGGATGAGTTGTTTTACGAGTATTCAATCAAAGTCAAGGAATTCTCAATAGAGAAGTGCCACTTTACGCAATTCAGTGCGCGTAGAAGTGTATAGTACGTTTATGTCTGCAAAAGCGTATGACGCAACACCTGATGTTGTGGTCATATAGCATCCGGGGCAACGCCGGCAGGCTAGTCCCGCTTTTTTGTGGGAAATATATCACAGGCATTTGTGCGGAACAATAGAAGTCGATACTGCACTATTAACAAAGATGGGAAGCAATCATGTAAGAGAAGGGACTAAATGGTGAACAAGGAAAATTATAAGAATTTCTCGATCAGCAAATTGATGACTTCTACCAGGATCAGGATGATGATCACCCATTCCAGCCATACACTATTTCGATATTGCAAAAGGTCTTTGAAGAGTTCAAGGTTTTCTTTCACGATCTGTAATCCTTCCTGGATGGTACGGAAACGGGATTGCAGGTCGAAGGTTTTCTTTAGGCCGATATCGAGTTTATTAAGGTTTTCATCTTCCCACGTCTCTTCCGGGGAATCAAAGATGTACAGGTGCTGGGCGATTTTATTCTTCAGGTTGAGGGTGCGACCAATATATTTTTTAAGTTCAACACCGCCCATATCAATTTTACCCCTCAGTTCCAATACCTGCGTGTGGTAATTGGTTTCTTCCAGCAGGAGACTGGTTTGCTGGTTGTAATGATCCAGCGCCACACTTTGCGAAGCATTGAGCATGATCAGCCGGATCTCTTCGATCCCCGATGCAGGGATTTCTATTTTATTGTACCCATAGTTGATCGCCCGGGCCTCCGTCTCTATATCAAATTCATCGCTCAGGTGCTGTGTAAAATAATTTTTGCAATACGGGTGTAACCGCTCCAGGAAAGAGGCTATTTCCGTTTCTGTATATCCAAGGAAACATACCAGGCCATGTTTAAATACATACAGATACTTATTCTCACTGATATGATAAAACAACTCATCGGTATCAGCATGGTGCATCACGGCGGGAAAGCCGGACCTGAACTGCTTGACATCGATACTGTCCGCGACCTGAAAGGAAGTAACTTTTAAAATCATATTTCGGGCGCATTTCTTAAAATGCTTTATGCAAAGGTAGTCTATTCGATTAGCCCGTAGTAACATCTTTTCCATTTAGAACTCAGGCATGTCAACGCATACTACTCCAAAAATAAATTTTATACCTCATCGATACGAGCTATTTCCGCTGAAGATCACAATTTTGGATATAATGTTACCTATCTTGTAGCTTTCCCCATACATGAAAACTTTCCACAAACGTTACAAGCCATTTTAGAAAGACCTGTAATGACACTTAAAGCCACAATTATAGGTGGTGGCATAGCAGGGCTGACAACTGCTATTGCACGTAACAAAATTGGTATTAAGCCGACCATATTTGAGAGGGCACAGACCATTAAAGCAATTGGGGCAGGACTTGTTTTGGCTGCAAATGCAATTAAAGCATTTCAAAAGGTAGACATTGCAGACGAAGTAATTCAATGCGGACGACTTATGCTGTCATTTACCCTCTACGATCAATCGGAAAATCCTATAACTAAAACAGACAGCAAAGCAATGGGCGAAAAATACGAGTGGATAATTTTACGATTCACTGAGCAGCATTACATAAACTATTACTTTCAAAAATTAGTAGCGACCTTATTCATACAAACAAATGTGTTGTTGATATTGAACAAACAAATAGTTCAGTACTAATCAAATTTCAACACGGTAGTTTTCACGAAACGAATTATTTAATTATTGCAGACGGCATCCATTCGCGTATTAGGCAGAAATTATTGCCCAACACAGAACCAAGGTATGCTGGCTTCACTTGCTGGAGAGCCGTTAATGACAACATCCATTTAAACCTCACCGAGACATCTGAGACTTGGGGAACAGCAGGCCGTTTGGGAATAGTACCCTTGGCTGACCATAAAATGTATTGGTTTGCGTGTATAAACGCACCGCAAAACGATACTGAAATGAAACAATATAAAGTGGCTGATTTGCAAAACCATTTCAAAGACTTCCACGAACTTATACCGATAATTTTACGACAATCAAAAGATGAAAACCTCATTTGGAATAACATTATAGACCTGAAACCTATTGGCCGCTATGCGTTTGGCAATATAGTCTTCATTGGCGATGCGGCGCACGCCATGACACCAAATTTGGGACAATGTGCTTGCCAGGCAATTGAAGATGCTATCATTCTTGCTGACGAATTCAAAAACAATGCTGATGCGAAAATTGCATTTATGCAATTCGAACAACGACGAATTAAACGAACGCACTATATCGTAAATATGTCGTGGATAGTTGGTAAAGTCGCACAGGTTGAAAATGGAACAGGGGCATCATTCCGAAATTTTGTATTCAGACGTTTACCTACAAGCTTAAACGAAAGACTACTGAAGAAGCTATATGAAGTAGATTTCTAACGACATGACCGAGAAATACAGCTTAGCGCAACAGCTACAGAAGGAGCTGGCCAGTTCGTAAATCAAGCTTTGTACATCTTATAAACTTTGGTTCGAGCAAACTGTTTAGTGTAATTAGCCAGCATCTCTGATAAGATGTAACTGTTGTAAATACCTAAAAGACAAATCATTATGAAATTCTTAATGTATATGATTCCTATATTTTCTTTAGTTCCCTTACAGGTAATTTTTGATTTCAATACAAAGTCAGACCTTCAGGACTGGGTCATTGTAGATGATGTGGTGATGGGGGGAGAATCATCAGGCACTTTTAAATTGAATGCTGATGGTTTCGGCGTTTTCGAAGGCAGTATTTCATTGGATAACAATGGAGGATTCTCTTCTGTGCGTTATCGATTCGAAAAATTACGTATAAAAGAATACACGAAGGTTATTATTAAACTTCGGGGGGATGGTAAAAATTATCAATTTTGGATAAAATCCAATGTAGGAGATTATTATTCCTACATAGCGCCCTTTTTAACCTCAGGAGAATGGCAAGAAATAGAAATTCCGCTAAAAGATATGTACCCTTCGTTTAGGGGAAGAAGGCTTGACCGACCAAATTTATCTGATGACTATATTGAAGAAATCTGCTTTTTGATAGCAAATAACAAAGAGGAACAATTTAAACTCGTCATAGACAAAGTAGAATTAAAATAGCCTTCGTGACTTAACCATTAGAAACTATTTGCACAGAAAAGTAAACACCAATAAAACAGGCGTTTATGCAAACCGTTTTCGTCTGGTTTATTTTGCCCGCCAACTTTGATTTTTTCATCGTGTTTGCCATGGGGATTCCACGCATAAGATATGGGGGAACTAGAACAGGAGACAGGACCCAGGAGGCAGGATGGGTGTGCAGGCTACGCATTGGCCTATGTGCTGAGCGTGGCCATCAATATGGAGCCATGTTTTGATCTAGGGGAATCTGTAAAGAGCCAATCACCGTTTAACACGAGGTGACCATAAAGGCATTGACTGTGCAATACGGTAAAATCCGCGACCGCTCAGCCATAGGTTTGAATGCCAGTGATATCCGGCTTTCAACACGGATGAGGATCTTACGTGAAGGATTTGGAGGACATTAGGGTTAAGGGCGCCTCTAATACCCGTGTGATAAGCAAAGCGATCATTTGATATTCAGGATGTACAGACTTTTTACTAAAATATATGGCAGCTATTAGAAGCGCCCTTAAGGGTAGACATTAGCGCTTAACCTTGAGCCTCTATAACAGGGACTTCATGCCATAGAGTATACACATAACCTCATTACTTTGTTCCATAAAGCAGATTTCGTTATCTTGAAGAAGAAATCCAGCACTGCCATGGCGTGAAGCCCGTGGTGTTAACAAAGATTTGAAGTAGGAATTGTAACTTTAACAATTATTAAAAATACAATATTAGTATTCTCACTAATTTTATCGACAACTTTAACTTTTGGACAGAATATTCCACAAGAATATTTTAACCTTGTTAGAATAGCCGACTCTCTTTACAACGCAAATGACTTTATAAATTCGGCCAACAAATATTCTGATGCTTTTAAAGCAAATGGTTGGAAGGGTACGATAAACGATCGATATAATGCTGCTTGTTCATGGGCATTAGCTGTAGTTTCAGACAGTTCTTTTTTTCAACTGGATAGAATTGCGTCCAAAGCAAACTATACAAACTATGATCATATATCAACTGATCCAGACTTAAGCTCATTGCACTCCGACAACCGCTGGAAGCCACTACTTGAAAAAATTAAGGAGAACAAAGACATTGCTGAAGCAAATCTGAACAAACCTTTGGTAGCCACGCTTGACAGTATTTATGTTGAAGACCAAAAGTATAGACAACAAATCGATGGAATTGAGAAAAGGTATGGTTGGGAATCAACGGAAATGCAAGACCATTGGAAAATTATAAGTCAAAAGGATTCGATAAATTTAATAAAAGTAAAAGCTATACTTGACCAGCATGGTTGGTTGGGAGCAGACGTTGTTGGCGGACAAGGCAACTCCACTTTATTTCTTGTTATTCAACATGCAGACCAAGCGACACAAGAAAAATATTTGCCAATGATGAGGGAAGCGGTCAAAAATGGCAAGGCACAAGGAAGTAGTTTGGCTTTACTTGAAGACCGTGTTGCATTAGGACAAGGTAATAGGCAAATTTACGGCAGTCAAATTGGACGAGACCCTGAAACTCAAATCTATTTCATTTCGCCTTTAGAAGACCCTGACAATGTAGACAAAAGAAGAGCAGAAGTTGGGCTTCAATCATTAGCAGACTATGCAAGTCGTTGGCAAATAACGTGGGATGTTGAACAATATAAAAAGGACTTACCGCAAATTGAAGAAAAAGTAAAACGGAAATAAAAAACATCTACTACCAGTGGCCATTGACCGCATGATTTCAAAGGAGAGGAGAATGGCGAGGCTACGCAGTTAATTGAAATGAGTATGCCGAGATGTCTTGCCAACGGTACCGCTATTCTTGGCAACACACCTGACACCTATAATCAGATTTGGAATCTTCCTGTGGATATGCATGCACTTACCGGCAGAGAATGGGTTAAATTGTTCGCTGAAGTAATGAAAGCATCGGACAAGGTCATGGTATTGCCAATATGGGGACTTAAACTTTTAGGAATATTTATTCCAATAATGAGAGAAATGCCTGAAATGATGTATCAGTTTGATAGAGCTTATAATTTTGATTGTTCTAAATTTTTGAATAGGTTTAAATTTAATCCTACAAGTAATTTGGAGGCTGTCAAGTTCACTATTGAATCATTGCGAAAGAATGCCAGCCACTAGCAGCACCTAGCCAGATGGAGCGATTTCGTTTTCCAAACACAGTTTTGTAGTTAATGAAAGTTCAGTTTTGCATCCACCTCATGCGGATTGTGGTAAAAGTCCCGCCTTTCGAGGAGCTGCAAAACATTAGGGGTAAGTTTAAAAGACGACATAGCGAACAGGCAGGAGATAAACACCAAATTTTTGCTTTGACAGTTATGGGCAAATTATTTATAGTTTTGTAAGCAAAAAAGTGGAGACCAGCACCCACTTTAAAAAACGGGGCGACACCGAAAGGCCAAACGAGTAGGGAAAAATTATGAAAAGCAAAAATTATGCAAACCATTATTCCACAATTTGACCCTGTCAAATACAAAAACACAACCCGAGACCAATGGCAAGCTGCAGCTGAATCTTGGTATCGCTGGAGTCCCACACTCAAACAATGGCTTGGTCAGGCGACAGAGAAAATGTTAGAGATGGCAAGTATTTCTGTTGGACATCGTGTGCTTGATGTGGCTGCCGGTGCAGGTGAGCAATCTATCTCGGTTGCAAAAATAATTGGCACTTCGGGTTATGTTTTGGCTACTGACATCTCATCCAATATTCTTGAATTTGCACAAGAAATGGCTAAGCAGGCAGGACTGAATAATATTGAAACGCAAGTAATGGATGGAGAAAATCTTACGCTTCCGGATGCTACATTTGATGCGGTTATTTCAAGAGTAGGGCTTATTTATTTTCCTGACCAGCAACGAGCTTTAACAGAAATGTTGCGCGTACTCAAGCCAGGTGGAAAAGTTGCTGCCATAGTGTATTCAACTCCGGATAAAAATAAATTCTTTTCTGTTCCTGTTTCCATTATTCGCAATCGTGCAAAACTTCCTCCGCCATTGCCGGGACAGCCCGGGCCTTTCAGTTTAGGTGCAGAAGGTGTTATTGAGAAATCATTTACACAGGCGGGCTTCCTTAATGTAAAATCAGTGCTTGTTGACTCTCCTTTGCTGCTTCCATCGGCACAAGAATGTGTCCGGTTTGAAAAAGAATCATTTGGCGCTTTGCATCAAATGATGAGTACTTCATCGGACAGTGAAAAGGATTCAGTTTGGAAGGAGATTGAAGATGAGCTAAAGAAGTTTGAAACCGAAAACGGCTTTATTGGACCCTGTGAAATGGTCGTAGCTGTTGGAGAAAAGCCATAAAAGCTTTACAAACGAGTATATCAGCCTCTCTCCTGATGGCACTACCGCATGGGTGACGTTACAGGAAAACAATGCGATTGCGGTAGAGCAATGCTTGCAATAGCAAAGATTTGAGCTATACAAACGACTTCGCCTTGTTGTTAAAGATCCTCGATACATTGTTGGCATGCATCCACCTCATGGACTGCGATGCCATCTGGCGCTTCGTTTTTTTCCAGACGGCTTGCCTTGTGATCATGTTGACCACTCGGATTACAGGAGGATTTTTTCTTCTTTCGTTTTACCACACGACAGCTGCCTAAAATGGCTAATTGGGGGATGATGGCTGTTGTCACTGTTTCGTCCGGATTTAGAGAAGGCAAGCTCAATTTCCTGCTAGGTGCGCTTATACTCCTGAGGAGATACGTTCAAGGAGTTCAGCAATCTGCTTTTGCAGGGCGATGATCAATTCCTTATCGGACACTAATACAGAGCCTTAGATATCCAAAATATAATGATTATTTATAATGTGTACAAGGGATTTGTATTTCCCTATATATAGGGTGAATAGTTGCTTTATTTTAATTTTTACAAAACGAAAACTTTTCATTCCAATCCTTGTTTAACCATTATTGTACATTAGTTAAACAAAAATAAACATTATGAAAAAAGTATTTGTCGTTTTATTCGCATTTGTATCTACTGTCGCATTCAGCCAAACGAAAGACGTGGTTGATATCGCTATTGGGTCAAAAGATCACACAACACTTGTAGCTGCTGTTACAGCTGCCGATTTAGTTACAACCCTAAAAAGCAAAGGCCCATTTACGGTATTTGCTCCTACCAATGCAGCTTTTGATAAGTTGCCTCAAGGAACCGTAACCACTTTATTGAAGACCGAAAACAAAGCACAGTTGTCGAAGATTTTAACCTACCATGTGGTAAGCGGAAATTTAGATGCTGCTGCTGTGGTAGCTGCTATCAAAAAGGGAAGCGGTAAGGCTGTTTTAACAACGGTTAGTGGTGGAAAGTTGACTGGATCATTAGATGGCGATAAGGTTAAATTGACGGATGAGTCTGGCAATTCTGCTTACGTAGTTGTGGTCGATTTGAAAGGCAGCAATGGTGTGGTGCATGTAATTGATGGAGTTCTTCTTCCAAAGTAAAAACGTTCATCTCCTGATGTAAAGCTCTTTGAAGAAATTCAAAGGGCTTTTTTTTTACGTGATTTTGAGAAGAACCTGAAGATGAAGCAATGCAAGGCTGTAAATACCGACAAAAGCAGCCGCTAACAGAGTAACTTTTCGTTATGGCAAGCGAAGTGCTACTATGAGCAATAGTACACATAGTAAACATAGTAGATTCAGGTTAGTGCATCTAAACACCATTCTGCAAAACTGCTAATCGTGTGTGACTTGAATCAATCATACCGAAACATATGATTGAATGTTTTTGAAATGATGAAAGAGAAGAATGTGGAAAGTTCTTTATTCATTGACCTTCCGTGGACGTCCTTGCGGGGAGTTTCCAAACCACCTGGCGTTTACGCTGAGTATAGTCGAAGCACTGCTACTTTTAGAAACGGTCATGGTGGAGAACGATACAGATTCAGCGGACAGAGAAAGTACCTGTTTAGGTAAGACTGAAGTGATCTAAACGCAAGTGTACTGAATAAGAAAACCCATGTAAATAGATGATTTCAAGAACGGTTCCGTGGGAACATTAGGGTGAAATTCCTTCACGTGACCCGACTAGCGGTCAGTGTAAAACAAGAGGGAATAACAAAAAGCACAGGATGAAAATGAAATCTTTTCTTGAAAAAAATCTCATAGCAACGGGCATCATTTTATCACTTATTTCATTGTTTATTGCTTTTACGTTGTATCCTGGCGGAACTGTAAAGGACCCCGATTTCAAAGGTTATAGCATGACCGAAAATTATATAAGTAATCTTTTGGAATACAAAGCATTATAGGGTATAGACAACCCGGCTCGACCTAGGGGAATGCTGGCTACAGTAATAATGGGACTAACTACCGGGTTCGCATTTGTTCGATTTTCAAAAAAAAAATTGACCTAAAGAAATACGCATGTGTTATCAGGTTTCTGGGATGTTTTGATGGGTACTACCTCATTAATGACTATACCTACTTTGCATCATAGGATGGTAACAACAGCTAGTATTTTGACGCTATTGCTTTAATTCTATGTAACCGTTTTACTGATAAAATCTAAACTACACTTTTTAAAAACCTTGTCCATAATTTTCTTGATTTGTTTTTATGGAGTTGCTTTTTGTATTGCACAAGGACAGCCTTAGATTAGAGGCCAACGGTTCAAAAGATCATTCACATACTGCAAATATATTTTATTTTAGAATTGAATATTTCACCTCAAAAACGGATTTTGACCAAATTAGAAAATGATAGTAGGTCTGAAAAAAAGGGAGTGATTGAAGATGGGGCTATGGCATGCCTGATCATGATGGACGGGGATCCGAGGAAGGCATCAACCGGCGGGCAGATCATAGCAAAAATTTTGTCTTGATCATGAATGATGGTGTTATGGATAAAAGTAAACTTGCCTTAGAGTCATGGTTCTCCATCTTGAATATTTTCCCTTAGGCCTTGAATGTTAAAAGATTAAGCACCAGCTTAAAACCAAATTGAAACAAAGTCCTCGCACGCCAAATGTATGCTTGCCTCCCGGAGTCTTATATTCTATAACCGTTCAGCAATCTGCCAGCCAGTACCATGCCAGTCTGTTTTGAAAATATCTTTACGATAAATTTGCATTGAAAGACACAGAAAGCAAACCAAACCGAGAACAATTTGACCTTGCTGGCTGTACTGTTTCGAATATCAGAAGTAAAAGTTGCACAGCATACAGTTTTGGAAGACCAGTGTCCTATGAACGAATCCTTATACCAGGATGAACTTAAGAATGCAATCCGGATTTCAAGTTTGAAAAAATTTGAAGGAGACCTTATCTTTTCCGGATTTGCTGCAAAGTTTGTTGTGGCCGGACATGAATCCTATCATATCAAAGGCAGAAAATACTTTGTTGAAAAAGGGGAGTATATTTTAGGCAACTCCGGGACCATTGCCACCATTGAGATCAATAGCAAGGAGGTTACGAAAGGTCTCTGTGTGGATATTTCGGAGCAGATCATCACGGAGGTTGCAGACTATCATTTCAATCAATCTTTGGATATCAAAGAATTTTTGCTCAGTGATCAGTTTCTGGTCAATAAGTATAACGCCAAAAACACCACGCTGGGGTATGCCCTGCATGAAATAAACCGGCAGATAGCATTTGGCCAGCATGGGAATGAGCTTTTGAATACTGAATTATTTTATTCGATAGCGGAATCCATAGTGACGGATCAGCAAGTGATCTGCGAGCAATATGCCAGACTCCATTTTAAAAAACCCGAAACCAAGGAGACCCTGTTTAGACAGTTGCTGGAGGCCAGAGAATATATGGATGAGCGTATACTGGAGAATATCCACCTCGACGAGGTCATCCGTCAAGCGTTCATTTCGAAATATCATTTCATCCGCTTATTCAAAGCTACCTTCAGTCTCTCTCCATATCAATACATCATTCGCAAACGTCTCGATAGCGCAAGAATTAAACTCCAGCATGGAAGTCCAGTGACGGAAACTGCTTTTAAAGTGGGCTACCCTGATGTAGCATCCTTCAGTAAGGCTTTCAAATCAGCTTTTGGTGTCACCCCATCATCGGTGAAGTTGAAATAAGCAATTTCTGACAAACCACCCTGCCCAGTAAGGACCAACTTTGTCATAAAATCAATAACATGAAAAAAATTTTGACTTTAACAGATGGCTTTATATCGGATTTATCTTATTCGGGCTTTACCTGATTTTTTCCAGACAAGCATTTTCGGAGGCCGTCATTTATTTTGGCATAGCACTCGCATTTGATCCCTTTGATCAGAAGCAACCGTGGCCAGAGCGGCCTTTATGGCAGAAGATTTGGCTCATTGTTCATCTGGCTATTGTCACGGCTTTGTTTGGATATGACATTGGTTTTAACGACTCCATCAAATAATGCTGTCTGACGATGCGAAAATTGACAAAACATATCTGGTCTCTTTCACTTTTTATTATTCTCCTTTCGCCTGCAGCCTTTACACAGCAAGCCGATCAGGCCTGGTCCAAACTGAAGACTGAACCCTATCCCGGCAAACAGGATGACATTACGTTTGTCAATGAACGGCTTGGTTGGTATGTCAATGGTTACGGGGCCATATACCATACCCAGGATGACGGGGGAACCTGGACAAAGCAACTGGAGCAGAAGGGCACATTTTTTCGTTGTATTGCTTTTCTGGATAGCTTAAATGGCTTTGCCGGCACAGTCGGTACGGACTATTTTCCGAATGTCACCGATACTATCCCCTTGTATAGCACTGCGGATGGAGGGGTGACATGGAAGCCAGTTCCATACAAGGGGCCTTATGTCAAAGGGCTTTGTGCCATAGATGTAGTCAAAGAGCAATATATCAATCATGGGGTGCTGGATGTCAAATATCATCTCTATGCTGTCGGCCGGGTAGGGACGCCCGCCAATATCATGATATCCAATGACGCCGGTAAAACATGGGTATCCAGGAGCATGGAGCAGTATGGCAAGATGTTATTTGATATTAAGATGTTTGATACGAAAAATGGAATCGCCTGCAGTGCAAGCGATGAAGATATCACAAAGGCAAATGCGCTCATTCTCAAAACGAGTGACGGAGGCCATACCTGGGAGAAGGTATATCAATCCACCCGTCCGCTGGAAACAGCCTGGAAGGTGAACTTCCCGAGTGCACATGTGGGGTATGCAACCATTCAATCCTATGACCCTGCAAATACACAACAGCGGGTGGTTAAAACAATCGATGGAGGTATCTCCTGGCGTGAAATCAATTTGTGTGATGATGCTGCAGCCAGGGAGTTTGGCATAGGCTTTATAGATGATCTCCACGGTTTTGTCGGGACCATGAACAGTGGATATGAGACAAAAGACGGCGGCGTCACCTGGCAAAAAATTGACCTTGGTAGGGCATGCAACAAAATCCGAATGTACCGTGACGGCAGAGGCAAAGTCTATGGCTATGCCATCGGGGTTGATGTCATGAAGTGGTGATTCACTATCGTTATACTTCTCAATTTCAGATAATTCAAAACTTCTTATACTGAACGAAAGTCATTCAATGATATGACAATCATCATTTTATTATGCTGAAATAGTGAATTTATTTGCAGTGCTATGTTAAAAAAGACAAAGCAAAACAAGTATGAAAACTGTAAATTTATTCTCAAAAGCGCACTTCATTGTTGCCGCATTATTTGTCTTTCTGTTCCTCTCATCATGGGTAGTGCAAGGTCAAGATCGGTGGAGTTTTGAATTTCGTCCTGGTGTAAATTTTCCGACCCAGAAATTGGGCGATACGGATTTGAAAACGGGTTATGGTTTTGAAGGTTCTTTGGCTTACCGCTTTATACCGCATCTCAGCATCTATGGCGGATGGAGTTGGAATCGCTTTCCTTCTGATCAATCGTTTGCAGGAGCCAATATCGATTTTGAAGAAACTGGATACACATATGGCCTTCAGTTTATCCATCCTATTGCAACTTCAAAGATCAATCTATTATTACGCGCCGGTGGTTTGGCAAATCATATTGAAGTTGAAAATAGTAGTGGTGATAGCATTGCCGACTCAGGTCATGGATTTGGTTGGCAAGCTGAAGCAGGAGTAGCCATTCAGCTTGGTGAAAAATGGAGGGTGCAGCCAAGTGTGCGGTATCGCTCTCTATCAAGAGATATTACGCTCGATGGCACAACAACCGCAGTGGATCTCAATTACATCTCACTCGGTGTAGGAATGGTTAGAATATTCTAAGGATGAGTCGAAACAAATTTCAAAACCAGCATCATCCTATAATAGAAAATCAGGCTCTATTCATAGATGATGCTGGTTTATGGGATTTTACATATTCCTCTTTTCATTGTAGTCAGGCAGTAGCCATTCTGATGATTGGGGGTAACAGAAAAAACATGTTCATTCAAGTCGGTGCTTTCATAGACGTGATTCCCAGGAAGAAGGCTAAAAGAATCATATCCTTAGCATTCTGAAAAATCGTCAACCTCTTCTATTCTTAATATTGACAGCAGCCTTCATATGTAGAAATTCATTCAATGAACAAATCTGCTTTTAAAAGAATGTTAACCATACTACTAACAACGTTTGTTGTAGCCATTGTCATACTAGGCATGTTGCTGGTTATCTATAGCCCTGGTCAACCTGAGCCCTATCTTGACAAATCCGGGAATCCGATTGTGGGCAGCATTTCAGAAAAAACGTTTATCACCATCAATGACATAAAACAAGGCATGTTTATAAAGAGCAAGGACGAAACAAACCCTGTGTTGCTTTTCCTTCATGGTGGCATGCCCGAATATTTTCTTAGTAAAAAATATCCCACCGCGCTTGAAGATCACTTTACCGTAGTTTGGTGGGAACAGCGTGGCGCAGGGCTCTCTTATCACTCCAATATGCCTCCTGCGACCATAACCCTTGAGCAAATGGTGGCTGACGCTGTGGAGGTGACAAATTATTTACGGAAGCGCTTCAAAAAAAATAAAGTTTACCTGATGGGGCATTCAGGAGGAAGTTTTATTGGCATACATACTGTCGTCAAAGCCCCTGAATTATACTATGCCTATATAGGTGTATCTCAAATGTCTAATCAACTTAAATCTGAGCAACTGGCACATACTTATATGCTCAGTCAATATGAGTTGATCGGTAATGAAGCGATGGTACAAAAGTTGAAGAACGCTCCAGTGATAGATGGCACACCTAAGGAATACCTCAAATTGCGAGACAAAGCCATGCACAGTCTTGGAATCGGAACCACACACGACATGAAGTCAGTGTTCAAAGGAATTTTTATTCAGTCTTTAACATGCAAGGAGTACACCTTGAAGGAAAAGTATATCATGTGGTTTGCTAAATCGCGCGCTGGCGTTAGTTCAATTTGGACAGAAGCGATATCCACAAACCTGATGGTTCAAGTGCCAATAGTAGATATTCCGGTCTATTTTTTTGGAGGTGTTTATGATTATACAGTAAACTATACACTGACAAAAGAATATTTGGATAAGTTACAGTCGCCCGTAAAGGGGTTTTATACTTTTCAAAAATCAGCCCATAGCCCCATATTTGAGGAGCCACAAAAGGTAATTGAAATTATGCTAAACGATGTGCTGAATGGAACAACTACTTTAGCCGATCTAAATACAGAGAATAAATGATTTTGCTGTAAAGTGGCACATTGCGAAGGACAACCTTTGTAAGCAGATTGTGCACGGCAGATTCAGCGCTAAGTGTAAAAACTAATATTTAATTAGTCCACTGGGCATTAGGACCCCAATGTATGCAAATGAGTGCCTCAACGTTTTCAACGAGAGCTGGTGACTAAGATTCTAATTTTGCGCCATTGGGCAAGGCAGCGTTTTATCAAATATTCCTGCCTTGTCAGGGTGCAGTGTATATTGTAAGTTTATATCTTCGTTCTGCGTATGGTCACGCTAGTCAATTTAGCTTATAAAGTCCCGTCACTACATAAATACAAACGTTGCTGACAAAAACAACTTATTTTTTAAAGCAAATAGTTAGTTGTGCTTTTTAGAATAGAGGATGGGGAAAGAGCCAATCACGCTTGCCGATGCCAAAATACCAGGTCTACGTTATCGAGTTATCCAAACGCGTGTTTACAGAGCATGCCAGATTCCGCGAAGCTAATCCGCAGTTTATTGGCGTGGTCGAATGTCTGTATGTAGGGATGACAAGCAAGACGCCCGAGCAAAGATTTATGCAACATAAGACCGGATATGTAAGTAAGAGAGGGTATACAATTTCTTCCGCATTGGTCAAAAAATACGGCCGGTATCTGCGCCCAAGTCTATATACATCTGCGAATGAGAAACCCATGACCAGGAAGGAAGCACTGGCCATGGAAGAGAAGCTTGCCCTGGATTTGAGGAGAAAAGGCTATGCGGTTTGGTTTAACTAGTTCTTGACAAGTGGAAGCAGTTTTAAGCAGTAGCTTGAGCGCTGAATAGCTGATGCATCGTTTGACATGGGCGCTAACGATGCATCAGCATTTATACAAAGTATATGAAGTTTACATCACTTTTATTTTATGTTATCGCATTCTCTGATATGCTGATCTTTGGTACCTCCTGTCATGGACAAAACCAGAAAATGCCGAGTCCGGAGACCTTCTTGAAATCCTGGATTGCACTGCCTGATACAAGCATCGGAGAAGTAGTACAGGAACCGGGCAATAACCTCATGTTGGTATACCAAGATCAGAAAGACAACTATTGGTTTGGTAGCTGGGGCGAAGGTTTATACAAGTATGATGGCACAACAATCATGCGTTATACCACTGAGGATGGGCTTGGTCATAATAGAATAGATCAAATCCTGGAAGATAAAACAGGTAATATCTACCTCAAAACCGGAGATGGATATGCGTCTGTTATCAAGCTTAGATAACTAAATCCTTCCAGGGTCCGGATAATATCGCTTACCCAAAGTTGCTCAGGGGCGGTTAGAATCATATCCTGAATCAGGTTCGAATATTTTTTAAGCCAATGGTGCGAATCCGTAGTCCTGACGGTCCTTCTACGCCGTCTCACAAGTAGACCATGGAATCGCAACAAGTCAAACAATTGATCCCGACCCATCTGTATCCCATGTTCTTCG
>Ga0163147_10002044_pt1 | contig 29418 bp, 25 predicted proteins | sample OliLakLV19MP6G1_FD_148597 | JGI IMG/M metagenome (GOLD analysis project Ga0163147, IMG submission 148597) | Freshwater microbial mat bacterial communities from Lake Vanda, McMurdo Dry Valleys, Antarctica- Oligotrophic Lake LV.19.MP6.G1 | ecosystem: Environmental > Aquatic > Freshwater > Lake >...
CTCGTTGAGTATTGGGTGGGTAACGTGACCCCTCGGTGGGCGTTTGGCACGACACTCGCCAACTCCAACTCAGCCGCCAATACGCTCGTGGATGTGGCGCCCTACCTCACGGGCACGCCCGATGCCGCGATCGACAGAATCCAGAACGATTATTTCGGCGGCGAGCTGTCGCTTTCTGCGCGTGAGCGCCTGCTCACTTTCTTGCGCGGCGGCACGTTCAACACCACACGCGTTCGCGAGACCATTGCGCTGGCTCTGAGCAGCTACGAATTCCACTGGTACTGAACCGGGAGCATGACGATGCATCGTGACGAGCACGCCGACGAACCGGTCGGTGACAGCGGCTGTACCGAATACCGGCAACTCTCGCGGCGCCGATTCCTGTCGACTACGGCCCGTGTGTCGGCCGCGGCGGCCATTTTCCCTGCGTGGCTGCCCAAAATCACGCTCGCCAAACACTACTCCGCGTCGCGCGATGTGATGGTGTCGGTGTTCATGCGTGGCGGGGTCGACGGACTGGCGATGGTCATTCCGTTCACCGATCCGCTCTACTATTCGCTGCGTCCCACGATTCGAACGCCGGCGCCCGACTCACTGGCGGCGAACAAGGCCATCGCGCTCGATAACTTCTTTGCGTTCCCCCCCGCGATGCAGGGATTGCTGCCGGCGTATCTCGAGCAGGACCTGCTCGTGATGCACGCGGTTGGACAGCTCACCAACACGTCCCGCTCGCACTTCGATGCGCAGCGTTACATGGAAGTGGGCAAGCCGCTGGATCCCGATCTGACGTCGGGCTGGCTCGGCCGTCATCTGGCCAGTGTACCGCCGATCAATCCGCAGGCCCAGCTTCGCGGTGTCGGGATTGGCTCGGGGCTCGCCAAAACGCTGGTGGGCGGTCCCAAGACGCTGCCCATCGCCGACCCCGCCAACTACACCATCGGGGGGGCCGCGTCCACGCGCCCCGCACGTTCGGCGTTTCTGGCGGCGGACTACGCCGAAGCGAACGACCCGCTCAAGTCGTCGGCGCTCGATGCGCTCAACACGATCGATCTGTTGACGTCGCTCAACTTCAACGGATATGTGCCGTCGAACGGCGTCACGTATCCGAATACCTCGTTCGGTCGGGCGCTGCGCGCCGTGGCGGTGCTCATCAAGGCCGACGTGGGCATTGAAGCGGCCTCGGTCGATATCGGCGGATGGGACACCCATGCCACGCAGGATCCGAACGCCGGTCAGATGTTCACGTCCATGCTCGGCTTTTCTACCGCACTCGGCGCCTTCTGGGCCGATGTCATCGCGACCGACTACCCGGTGACCGCCGTGGCACTCTCGGAGTTCGGGCGGAATGCGAAAGAAAACGGCAGTGCCGGTACTGATCATGGGCGCGCGACGGCCATGTTCGCGATGGGTCGACAGATTGCCGGCGGTCGTGTGCTCACCAACGGATGGCCGGGGCTCGCGCCCGAGCAACTCGAGTCACGTCAGGATCTGCGCGTGACGCTGGATTACCGCGACGTCCTCGCCGAGATCGTGGCGCGTCGACTCGAAAACTCCAACCTCGGATTCGTGTTTCCCAGCTGGACGCCGACGTTCAGAGGCGTCACGCGGTAACCGGTGGAGCGTTCAGTGCACGATCACTTCGCCGGCCATTCCCGGATGGACAGTGCAGAAATATGAAAACTCGCCGCGCGTGGTGAAGGTGCGGGATACGGTACTGTCCACCACAATGGGTACGTCGATTGGCGCACCCGCCCCCGTCCGATTGAAGATCGCGTTATGCCCGTCGCCGTCGGGGGATTGCGTCATTCGAAATCGAATCGTGCCACCAACGGCAATCTCGGCGATCGGCGGGCTGAAGATGTTGCCCGGCGTGAACACATCGAGCGTGCTCGGATATTCCGGACCGGGTTGCACCGAATCCCCACTGCAGGCTGCGAGACCGGCGACGGCCACGATGACCAACAGGAATCTTCGATGATCCGAAGTGCGCAAGAAGTTTTGCATAGTGGCAGTATGACGCGTGGCTGGGTGCAATCGTTACGGCGGACAACACGAAAGCTACTGGCCACGGCGTCGCTCGTCACGTTCGCCGCGTGCAGCAGCGACTCGCCGGCCGGCCCGGTCACGCCCGTGCCAAGCGCGAACGACCCCGTGGCCGGTGCCTTCACGCTCACCACGGTGAATGTGATGGCGTTGCCGTTCACGCTCTTCAACGACAGCGGGTTCGTTCTCGAGATCACCGCGAGCACCATGGCCATGCAGGCCGGCGGGCAGTTTGTCATGGCCATGACCACCCGGGAGACGGTGGCCGGTTTCCCCTCCACGTTCGCCGATACGACGCGCGGCACGTGGACACAAAACGCCGGTGCCGTCACGCTCACCGCGACGGGTGGCGCAACGGCGGCTGCCACCTGGGACGGCGTACGGCTCGCGTTTCCGATGGAAAGCGACGCGCGCGTGCTCGCACTGGTGTATCGCAAGGACTGACCACCGCGCATGCTTCGCTGATGACGCAGCCGCTCTTCATTCTCGCGGTCCTCTCACTGGTGGTTGTGCTGTCTGAGTGGCTCGTGCGACACACCGTACTGCGGCACGCGGGCACGGCGCTGCTCGGCATTATCATGACCGCCGTGCTCGCGAACATCGGGGTGCTTCCCGCCGGCTCGACCGAGGCCGCTCCAGTGCCGGTGTATGACGGCATCTTCGAGTACGTGGCGCCGCTCGCGATCTTCTGGCTCATTCTGGGCGTCAACCTTCGTCACGTGCTGCGCGCCGGCGCGCCGATGGTGTTGCTGTTTCTTGCCGGCGCGGTGGGCACGGCGCTCGGAGCACTCGCGGCCGTGCAACTGGTAGGTGGCGCGGATGTGTTTGGAGAAAAGCACTACGCGCTCGCCGGTATGTTTACCGGCACGTACATCGGCGGCAGCATCAACTTCAATGCCGTGGCGCTGGAATACAACGTGGTGCGCGACGGCGCGCTCTACGCCGGCAGCATCGTCGCCGACAACATCATCACCGCGCTCTGGATGGTGGCCACCCTGTTGATGCCGCGCGCGCTCGCCCCGCTCTTTCGCGGCATCGCGCCGACACAGCGCGCACACGGCGGTCCGCTGCTTGGCATCGAGGAGGATACGGAGTCGGTCCATCCGATCGATCTCGCGATTGTGCTCGCGCTCGGGTTCGGCGCCGTGTTCGTCGCGACGGAGCTGGCGGCGCAGCTCAATGCCCGCGGTGTCCCGATTCCGTTCATGCTCGTGTTGACAGGCATCGCGCTTGTCCTCGCGCAACTACCGGCGGTTGGCCGATTGCGTGGCCCTCGCCTGGTCGGAATGTTCGCCGTGTACCTGTTCCTGAACGTGATTGGCGCATTCTGCGATTTGCGGGCATTGGCCGGACTCGGCGAACTCGGCGTCGCGCTGCTCGCCTTCGCCGGCATTGTCGTTCTGGTGCACGGCACGGTCACCGTTGTCGCCGCGCGCCTGTTCAAGCTGGATCCCGACTTCGCAGCCGTTGCGTCGCAAGCCAACGTGGGCGGAGGAACGTCGGCGCTGGCGCTGGCCCGCAGTCTCGGGCGTGCTGATCTCGTACTGCCGGCGGTACTGATCGGTTCACTCGGCAACGCCGTGGGCAACTTCTTTGCTTTCTGGGTAGCCGCGACCGCTCGCTGACTGCAGTTCCGCGGGTATTGCGGTGCGGCCGGCGATCAGTCCCCGCCGCCCCCACACCCCGACGAACAACTGGAGCCACCTCCGTCTGAGCCACCGCCCGTTGATCCACTGTCCGACGATTCGCCGCTCCAGTCACTGCCACCACCACCACCGGCGTATCCGTCTCCGCCACCGAACTCCGCCATGTCATATCGTGATGGCGTATCGTTGCGACCGTCGAAGTAGAGATAGAGCGGCGTGTCCAAGTCCGCCGCGGCGGACGATACGGCATCACGTGGCGGCGGGTTTGACGAGCGACGTCGCGCCGGATCGGTGTTGAACTTGGGAACGTTCCAGAACGCCGCTGGCGGCGCGACGTGAAACTCGCGGTGATACAGATCGAGTGTCGCCTGGTACTGTGCCTCGTACACCGCAATCTGCTCGCCACTTGGGACGAGTTCGGGGTTGTGATCGAAATCCCGCTGCAACACATCGCGACAGAACTCCCGGTACGCGCGGGTGAAGAGCAAGTGCTCGTGCCAGACCTGATCGATCACCTTGGACGGTGTGACACTGAAATCGCTCACCACGCCGAGGTAGACGAACTTCCGGTATTCCTCGATCGCGCGCCGTGCAAACGCGCTGGACCACCCCAGTTTGCGCGCCAGCTTATTGGCGAACGCGAGCGTTGATGCGTCTGTGGACCCGAAGGCGGCAACTACATGGTCCCACAAGTGCGGGGGGACCAGGTTGTCGAAGCAATAGGTACGGAGTCGAAGCCAGAGGGCGCGTTTCTCGGACATACGATTAGTTTATCTGAGTCCCGCGTGTGGAGCAACGAACGTGAGTACCGACGCCGCTATCCCGATGTCCCTACACCCGACGCATCAGTCCAGCGCCGATCGTGATGCAGCCGATCCGCTGCGCGCGTTTCGCGACCAGTTTACGCTGCCGCCGGATGTGATCTACCTCGATGGCAACTCGCTCGGCGCGCTGCCCAGCGCCACCGCCGCCCGAGTGGCGGATGTGATCTCGCGCGAGTGGGGCACTGATCTCATTCGCAGCTGGACCTCGAATCACTGGATCGAGGCGCCGCAGCGCGTGGGTGCCAAGATCGCCCGGCTCGTGGGCGCGAGCGCGCAGGAAGTGATCGTCGCCGATTCCACCTCAGTGAACCTGTACAAGCTGATTGTGGCGGCGTTGCAGGCGCGACCGGGTCGCTCGGTCGTGTTGTCGGAGCCCGGCAACTTCCCAACCGATCTGTACATGATCGAATCGGCGCTGCGCACGATGAACGCGGGGCACACGCTCAGGCTCGCCTCGCGCGACGAACTCGCCGCTGCGATGACCGATGACACGGCGCTGGTGGTGCTCACGCACGTGCATTATAAAACCGCTGAGGTGTTTGACATGGCGGCGATGACAGCGGCCGCACACGCCCGTGGTGCGATGGTGCTGTGGGATCTCAGTCACAGCGTCGGCGCGCTGCCCATTGATCTCAATGCGGCCAACGCCGATCTGGCCGTTGGCTGTGGCTACAAGTTTCTCAACGGTGGTCCCGGTGCGCCGGCGTTTCTGTTCGTGGCGGACCGTCATCACAGCGTGCTCGCATCACCGCTTGCTGGCTGGATGGGGCACGCCCGTCCGTTCGCTTTTGTCGATGGCTACGAGCCGGCGACCGGCGTGGACAAGTTTCTCTGTGGTACGCCCTCGATTCTGAGCGTCGCCGCACTCGAAGTCGGCGTGGATCTGCACCTGCAGGCGGATATGCGGCGCATTGCGCAGAAGTCGCGCGAGCTCGCGGAGCTGCTGATCGACGGCGTGTCGGACCGATGCGCAAAATACGGCGTCGAACTGGTCGGCCCGCCACGCGGCGCGCCTCGCGGTAGCCACGTCGCCTTCCGTCATGCACACGCGTATCCCGTTGTGCAGGCGCTCATCGCGCGTGGGGTGATCGGCGATTTTCGCGATCCCGATGTGATGCGCTTCGGGCTCACGCCACTGTACCTGCGCTTCTGCGACATTGATCGAGCGATCGAGATTCTTGAGGATGTCCTGGACACCGAGTCATGGCGCGAGCCGCGCTACCAGGTGCGCGCAGCGGTGACCTGAGACGGCGGTCCTGCGCCAGCCGACAGCGGTTCGTTAACTTTCGGGTTCACCTCCTGCACACCCGACTCTCGTGTCTGATACGCACTCCCCCGATTCAACGCCGCGCCGCGATTTCATTCGCGAGCTGGTCATCGACGATATCGCGACGGGTCGCTTTGGCCGTGCGCCGGCCACGCGCTTTCCCCCCGAGCCCAACGGCTTTCTGCACATGGGGCACGCCAAGTCGATCTGCCTGAACTTCGGCATCGCGCGCGAGTTTGGCGGCACATGCAATCTGCGCTTCGACGACACGAACCCGTTCACCGAAGACGTCAAGTACGTCGAGTCGATCAAACAGGACGTGAAATGGCTCGGCTTCGACTGGGACGGAGAGTATTACGCCTCCGACTATTTCGAGCAACTCTACGCGATCGCCGAGCGGTTGGTGGAGCAGGGCCGGGCGTACGTCGACTCGCAGTCGGAAGAAGAGATCCGTACGAACCGCGGCACGGTGACTACGCCGGGTGTGCCGGGACCCTATCGTGATCGCGCGCCCGCCGAGAATCTCGAGCTGCTGCGTCGCATGAAGGCGGGTGAGTTCGCGGATGGGGCGCATGTGCTGCGCGCCAGGATCGATCTGGCGCATCCGAACATGATCATGCGCGATCCCCTGTTGCTGCGCATTCGTCGGGACGCACACCACTATCGCCGCGGCAGCGAATGGAAGATCTACCCGCTCTACGATTTTGCGCATGGACTCAGCGATGCCCTTGAAGGCATCACCCGCTCATTGTGTACGCTGGAGTTCAAGGACAATCGCGATATCTACGAGTGGTTGGTCGCGGCGGCAGGCTTCCCGAGTCCGCCCACACAGATCGAGTTCGCGCGTCTTGAGCTGGACTACACGGTGCTGAGCAAGCGCAAACTGTTGCGTCTCGTGAACGATGGGCACGTGAAGGGGTGGGACGATCCGCGCATGCCCACGATCGCCGGATTGCGTCGCCGCGGCGTGCGCTCGGACGCGATTCGTGCATTTGCCGACACGATCGGTGTCGCACGAAAAGACGCCCGCGTTGAAATCGCCACGTTCGAGCACGCGGTGCGCAACGATCTCAACATGGAAGTGCCGCGCGTCTTGTGCGTGCTCAATCCGCTCAAGGTGGTGATCACGAACTACCCGGAAGGGCAGGTCGACCTGCTCGAGGGACAGAACTATCCGCACGACGTGCCGAAAACCGGCACCCGTGACGTACCGTTCTCGCGCGAGCTCTGGGTCGACCGCGATGACTTCATGGAGGATCCACCGAAGAAGTTCTATCGCCTCGCGCCGGGTCGCGAAGTGCGTCTGCGTTTTGGCTACCTGATCACGTGCAACGATGTCATCAAGGATGCCAACGGCAGCGTGACCGAACTGCATTGCACCTATGATCCGGAAACGCGCAGCGGCAATGCACCCGACGGTCGCAAGGTGCAGGGCACGATTCATTGGGTGTCGGCGCCACATGCGCTCAACTGCGAAGTGCGGTTGTACGATCGCCTCTTCACGCAGCCCGATCCCGACGATGTGCCCGAGGGCGAAGATTTTCTCTCGACGCTCAACCCCGTGTCACTGGTGGTGATTGCCGATGCGAAGGTCGAGCCGTCGGTCGCCAATGATCCGATCGGCACGCGCTACCAGTTCGAACGCACGGGCTATTTCATGAGCGAGACGGAGGACAGCACGCCGGAGCGATTGGTCTTCAATCGCATCGTGAGCCTTCGCGACTCGTGGGCGAAGGAGACCAGAAAAGGCGGCTGATCGGTCGGTGAATCCAGCGGCTGCACTCAGCGACAGGACGACGCGGCTCAACGAGGGTCGTGCGTCGCTGCAATGGTACCAAAAATGTCAGACGATGGCGCCGTGACGGCGTCGATTGACGAAGACATCTCGATCGCCAGTCCGGTCGCTGACGTTTTGGCGCGGTGTTTCGCGGAGGCAGCGGCGGAGGCGACGTCTTCCGGTCGCGCGAAATCCCGCGGCGAAATCGGAACCGCGCCAACTGAGAGCGTCGTGAACGGAAAGAACCGCGCGATGCCCTGACGATCCTCGGCGTCGATGCCGCCTCGGGACAAGGCGAGGTCATCGTACAAACCGTGCGACCGGGCATTGAAGGCGGAGACAATCTTCGTGCATCGCGCGTGCCAGTCATCGCTCTGGAACAGCACCACGAAATCATCGCCGCCCACGTGTCCGACGAAATCGCGCCGAGGATCACAGTGCGACACCAGCGTGCGGGCCACCAGTCGAATCATTTCGTCGCCTCGCCAGTATCCGTAGTGATCGTTGAACGGCTTGAAATCGTTCAGGTCGCAGTAACACGCCACGAACGCACCGCCGCTGGCCAGCAGTCGCGTGATATGCTCCGTGATCGGCACGTTGCCTGGCAGAAACGTGAGAGGATTGGCGTGTCGGGCCGCCTCAATGCGCGCCTCCGTCACCACACGCACCAGTTGTTCGCCCGTTCCCAAGCCGACGTACCGACCATTATCGGTGACGACGAACCCTTCCGTGAGATAGCGCTGGTCCGAGGAGGTCAACACGGCGGCCATTGCATCAAGACCCGTGTGACAATCGAGCATCAGCGGTGTCGTATTCGCGAAGGGCAGCGAGGGCTTGCGCCCGTACAACTCACGGAAAAACGGCTTCGCGTATTGATCCGTGAAGGCCTGTCGGTTCAGCACCCCCACCGGTCTCTCGTTCTCGACGAGCACCACCGCGCGCAAGGACGCATCCGACGAGAAGAGCTTCGCGACCTCATCGACCACAGTGTCGGGCGTCAGGGCCGGTGAGGGTACCGCCAGTCGCGCCACCGTAAAATCTGAGGCGGCGGCTCGGGTCAGTTCCGGAAGCACCGCGATCTCGGAGCTGACAATGACTGCCGCCGCTTCCTCTCGCACTGACGGCGCCGGTTGTGGCTGTGGACGGCCAAGAAAAAAGCCTTGGCCGAGCCCAATCCCCAGATCACGCAGTACCTGCAACTCGCCGGCTGTCTCGATGCCTTCGGCGATGAGTTCTGTGCCGAACGATTCGGCGAATCGCATGATGCCGCGTAGCGTTTGTACCTTGACCGCCTGCTGCGGAAGATCGTGCACAAAGTACTTGTCGATTTTTACAAACTCAGGCCGCAGTTCAGCCCATAGGCGCAAGCTCGAGCGCCCGTCTCCGAAATCGTCCAGCGCAAACCGAAACCCCTCCGCGCGCATCCAGGTGGCGACCTCTATCAAACGAGGCAAGTCGGCCACGTGTTCGTGCTCCGTGATTTCGATTACGAGGGCTGATGGCGCCACGGATAGTGCGTGCAGCGACTGCAGAATGCTGATCAGCGTTGATCGATCGCCCATCTGGACAATGGTGTGCGCGCTCAGGTTCAGGAACAGTCGAGCCCCGCGCGCGATGCCCACCCAACCGCGGAGACCCTCAGCCAGGCAGTCCCGCTCAAGACGTACGAGGAGCTGCTCGCGCCGAGCCTGCTTGAACAACGCGTCGGACGATCGCAGCGGGCTGCCCTCCGGGCCGCGGATGAGGCTCTCGTGACCGATCACTCGTCCGTCGCGGAGACTGACAATAGGCTGGTAGTGCGCGCGCAAGAGTTGGCGATCGAGGAGCTGCGCCACCGTTTGCTGAGGGAGGGCATCCGTCAAACTCTTGTGTAGCGCGTGCTGCGCCGGCGTAAGGGAACGTGCGGTCACGAACGTCATGATTTCAGCGTGAGAACTGATTGATGGCAAAGACAGAATATTCCTCGAGTCTCGGCGCCTTTCACCCTGTTCCCAATAAGATCCGAACCAGTGGATTGTCACGAAACGGTGACGGGAGGTTGGCCGCCTGGTGCCGAGACGCGCCATTGCCCGGGCCTGAGACGACAGATGGACGGCCAATCTCCCGCAGCCGGCACGTGCACTGCGCATATTTCAGGGGGTCTGTTCTCGCACCTTCTGTCGGTCGCCGTGTCTCTCAGTTCCGCTGTTTTGCTCCAGCACCTGCTCCCCAAGCAGCTGCTCACCACATTCGCCGGACGATTTGCGTCGTCTGAATCCGGCGCTCTGACGACCACGGTCATTCGTTGGTTTGTCGGGCAGTATGGCGTGAACATGAGCGAAGCGGCGGATCCCGATATCACGCGATTCGCCACGTTCAACGAGTTCTTCACCCGCGCGCTCAAGCCCGGCGCGCGACCGCTCGCCGGAGCCGACCTGATCTGCCCCGTAGACGGCGCCATCAGTCAGCTCGGCGCGATCGAAGGCGATCAGATTTTTCAGGCCAAGGGACATCGTTATTCCACCGCAGCGCTCGTGGGCGGTGACGAGTCGCTCGCGGCGCAGTTTGAAAACGGCAACTTCGCCACGATCTATCTGAGCCCGAAAGACTACCATCGCATTCACATGCCCTGCGATGGAGTGCTCACACGCATGATTCACGTGCCCGGCGCCCTGTTCTCCGTGAACCCCGCAACAGCGCGCGGCGTATCGGGATTGTTTGCGCGCAACGAACGTGTGGTGTGCGTCTTTGACGGCGCGCGGGGTCCGTTCGTGATGGTGCTGGTAGGCGCAACCATCGTGGGGAGCATGGGCACGGTGTGGCATGGCGTGGTGAATCCGCCGCGACCGGGCACGTTGCGTGAGTGGCACTATGAACCGGGCGCTGTCACACTCAAGCAGGGCGACGAGATGGGGCGCTTCCTGCTCGGCTCAACCGTGGTGCTGCTCTTTCCGCAGGCCCACGTGCAGCTCAACGCCGGGTGGGTGGCGGAGCGCGCGGTCCGGCTCGGTGAAACGATGGGGTCGTTCGTTAACCTACTGTGACTGACGGCGTCGGCCGCCGCGAAGCGTGCCGACGCCGCCCATCAGGCGTTACGGCAGCTTGTAGAAGTAGATGTTATCGACGTACAGCACCGTTGGGCCGGCGGCCACGAACAGCAGCTGCCGCAGCTTCGACTTGGCGGTGAGGCCGGTGAAGCTGGCCAGCGGAATGTTCAGTGAGACCCACTGACCGGCCGCAAACGCGCCCGCCTGATACTTGCCGATCGCGGCCGAACCCGCGACCACGGCCGTCACGAGCCCCGAGGCGCTCACGGTTGCAAGGTATCGGTCGGGATCAAAACGTGTAGGGCTTTGTTCGCTGCGCGAACGGCACGCTGACCGAAGTCACGTCAGTAGGGCGTCAGTGCCCGAACAAATCCCGCCGATGCGCAATCGTGTGATTTTCAATTGCCACCACGCCCCACGGCGCATTTTCGCGCGCGCGGCGCACGGTCCAGGTCACGGTGGCTGGCACGCCGGCTCGAAGCGTCACCGTCTGCGCACGCATAGGGCCCCGCACATTGTCGGTGCGCACTGAATAACTGTGTGTGCCCTCGCCGTGCGCCACCAACGTGATCGTGATGTCGCCGTTGTTCGCCGAAGTGCTTGAGAGAGCGAACTCCGTCTCCCCCGTCACGTGTTGGATCGCGGGCTGCGGCAGCAGGTCTTCCATGAGCCACAACCACCGGCTGCTGGAGTGCACCCACACTTCCTTGTAGACGTACGTGTTCTGCGACGGCCAGTAGGGCAAATCGCTCACACCGCGACTCTGCATGCCGACCGGTAGTGATCCCACAAAGTCGGCGCTCGACACACTGTACTGCTGCGCCCAATCGTAGCCTTCGCCGTACATCGTGCTTTGCGTGAACGGATTGCGACCCACCACCCACTGCGCCTGCTGCTGCGCCAGATCAAGCCCCGCGCTATCACCACGCAGCCGCGATGCGGTGGCCAGCGCCTTTGCCTGCGACAACAGCACGCCATAGTTTCCGCGCCGCTGAAACCACACCGGAAACGCGCGCAGATACCAGCCGTCACCCATCGGCGTACCCGCGCGCGCCATGGCCGCGTACTGGTCCTGCTTCTCCATGTATCGCCCGCCCGAATCAGGCACCATCACGCTGTCAACAGGTCGGTACACGTACGCCGGCAACATCCCGTACGGCGCATTGATCGTCGCGCTGCGTTTCTGATACTCGGCGTACCGCATAATCGTGGCGTACCACGGCATCCAGTCCGCGTGCTGCGGCAACTGCTGCACAAGCTGCGTGAGCGCCACGATCGGCGCCTGATCGGCCGCGCGATGGAACTGATGAAAAATCGTGTCGCGATCCGGGCCGGTATAAAAAAATCCCGACAACGGAAATGCCGAGCCTACGCGCGACACCTGCTGCGACGCCATCACGATGCGCCCGAGTTCAACGGCCTTGTCGCGGTACTTGGCGTCGCCGGTCGCGCGGTACAGCTCCAGCGATGCCGTAATACCAATGCCGGCCAGCTCCATGCGCGACGCGGCAAATGCCGGTGTGTGCCAGGTCGACGGCCCCTCGACGCCGACAATCGCGTGCTCCCAATCATCCCGTGCCACCGCCAGACTGCGAGCGGCCAGTGCCGGTTCACGATCTTTCAGGACACGATAGCCGATCGCGGCCGCGGCGGCGGCGATGTAGTTGGCATTTGGATTGTTCTTCGCCTCAACCGAGCGATCGTCCGCGTCGCCCACAATGTTGTTCGTCCACTGGTTGTGTGAGCCAAACCCCACGCGATACCCTCCGGCAAAGCGCACGCGCAACACCCAGTCGAGTCCCCACTTCGCTTCCTCCAACAACCGTTCCACCAGCGCCGGATCGTCACCACGTGCGGCGATCTTGTCGGCGAGCGCGAACATGGCGTAGGTCGCTTCGCCAGTGTTGATCAGCCCCTGACTCAGGTCGCCGGCGTCGTGCCAACCACCGCTCATGGTGATGCGTTGGTCGCCGAGTGTGGCGAACCAGTCGAGATGGTCGAGGCCGTGCACACCGGGTACGTCAAAACCGCAGCGATTACCGTAGAAAAAATTGAGCGTTTTTTGCACCGACGACTTCCACACATCATCGCCAATGCGAAACGGCTTGCTGGTCACGTTGCCGGCGCGCAACACGTAGCTCCCCGGCGTGTTGACCTCGGAAAAGTCGAGCTGCTGAAACGTGCCGAGCGTGGTGCGCAAGGTGGTCACGGGTTTACGAAGCACCGTTTCGCCAAACGCAATGTCAGTCACGCGCAGCAAGTCAAAACTTGAGGCCGCAAGATGGCTCGCCAGCGCGGTCTTGGACGTGCCGGTTTGATATCCACTGTGGCTGAACGCCAGCTTGCCGGGCGCGACGTTCCAGCCGGTGTGTTGGTCGGGCTCAACGCGCTGCAGCTCAAGCTGCCCAATCTCGAACGCCGCATGGTCTCCGGGACCCGCAAACATACGGTTGATCCAGTAACCGATCTCAAGACGCGTGACCCGATCGCGTGCCAGTGGCTCGATCTCCCACACTATCTGCTGCCAGCCGTTTCGTGCAAACGTGATGTAGTGGTGGCCCTCGCGGCCGTACCGATCGGGCACTTTCTCTTCGCCATCGTTGTGCAACACCAGCTGCAGCGGCATCACTGGCACGCCGCTGAAATCCGGGCGCACCCACAAAGAGATACGATTGTAAGCTGTCCAATCATCGTTGTTGAACGCACGCGAGAGATTCACCGACGAAAGTCGCGAGCGATTTGGCGCCGGTGCGTCGCGAAACATCTGCAGATCCACGCGCAACGATCGCATGGTGCCAAGACGTGACTCGGCCGGAAACGAGATCTGCCCCGTGCCGCTGAAGCGCCACGCGGACGGATCTCGCATGCTGTCAAGCACACGACTCGACAACACCGGCTTCTGCAACCACGCGAACTCGGCCGAGTTCACATACTCGATGGGCATCATCGGGCGCTGCGCACGCGCGGACGATGTCACAGTGCCGAGTGCGAGTGCGATGGAGCAGGACGCGATGGTTCGGCAGGCAACGAGCAGATGGGGCATGGACGGGCGACTGGGGAGATAAACGTGCGCGAGGTGGGGAACTCGCCATGCGGCTGCGGCGCTGGGGGAGCTACCGACTGCTAGAGTAACCCGTCGCAGCGCCGAACGCAGCCGCGACAGGGCAGCCTTTTCGGAGAAGCGCTTCTCCGATGCACTCTACAGCGGGACGGCATGGCAGGGCATCGTGGCGAGTACGGCTCGCACGGTGCCGCAGGGTGAACGGGCGCGCACCACAGTCTTTTATGTCGTGCTTGGGGGCGCTCGATCCGCGGATGACAGCAGCAGCGTCTCGATGCCAGGCTTCGACCTGGAGCAGCGATTCGGTCTCGATGACCGATCGGATTTCGGGATTCGCAGCCAAACGATGAGCGGCGTGATCGGGACGTACAAGCGACGGTTGACCGCTGTGATTGACGGCGGCACGGCCATCATGCTCGGCGGCGGCTTTGTGAACGGCGCTCAGCACGCCCATGGCGAGGTCACGCTGATCACGTCCGGTCGCGAGGGGGGACAGGTCACGCCATACGGCGGGATTCGTGCCCTGCAGGTGGTGCCACTCAGCTCCGTCGCGGTGAGCGACTCGCCTACCATCGGCGGCTTCGGTGGAATTCGACTCGGCCAACGGGACGCGGGCGTGTCGCTTGAACTTGGTGTGTTCTACGATCGATCCGCGCTCAAGCTGCGCCGCGGCGATGTGGTGATCGTGCCGGCGATCAATGTGCATGGCGCTTCGTTGCCCAAAATGCTGCCGTGGTGAGGTGTCACCCGCGCGCGTGGAACGTTGATCAGAACGGATCGTCGGGGTTGAATGCCGGCGACGCTGCGGCTGCTCGATCGTTGTACACGTAGAGCCGCAACACCTCCTCAGCCGCCGGTAGATACGCTTCGGTGGGTGGCAGTCCGCCGTCGAGACTGGGGCCGACGTCCCGGAAAAACGTCGCGATGCTGTAGGCCAGCGCGTGCACATCACGATGACCACTCACACACTGCTCAACGAGAAGCACCAGCTCACCCGCGACGTCGGAAGCGGAGGGATCCTGCATGGATCGCCAGCCGATGCGCTCGAGACTGCGCGTGAGCCCCGGCGTGGCTCCCGGCCCGCGTGGTGCGGTATCGGCGAGAAATCGCTCGCGGAGTTCGCCGAATCGGATCATGAGGAGCGCACGTTATTCGGCTATCAATCGTGCAACAAGGCGGGGGTGTCGCGCGCCGTCTCGCGTCGCGCCACCGCGTTGCGGTCGATGAGCACGGCCAATGCAACACCCGCGATGTAGCAGGAGATGTCACTCCACACGAATCCCTGTCCGAGCACGAGCGCTCCGAACGCATTTCCGCGCGCCGCGCCGAGCCAAGGCGCATGCAGCAGCTGCGTCAGCTCAACGGCAATCGCGATGCCGCCTGCGGCGGCGGCGAGTCGCGTGACCGGTGCGCGCGGCCAGATGAGCGCGAGCCACCAGTACACCATCGTGGCCCACAGCACGTCGCCGGCGTAGCGCGCGACGATTCGAGGCAGCGCATCTGGGAAGCGACGGGACGCGAGGCCGAAGGCCACGGTGATCAGCAGCCAACGGGCGACGGCGATGCGGGAACGTGAGGAGTGCGTGGTAAAACCCGGTGGAAGAGATGGAGGGGCGTACGCAGAAGTGGGGCGCCGTGAAGCCGGGTTCAGCGAGCCAGCACGCGCGCGAGCAGCTCGGGCATCGCGTGCAGATGATCAATATGATCGGGGGCCGTGTTGCCGGCATAACCGAGCACCGAGAACGAACCGGCGTGCACTTCGCTGAGCTGCTGCATGCCACGTGGCCCCCACTTCAGCACGGGCGTGCGACGCAGGCCGAGTGACTCGAGCAGCCAATCAGCGGTTTCGGTGGTGCTGGCGAACGTACCCGGAAAAATTTCGGAATTGGTGATGACGAATGACTTGTCACCTCGCATCGCGCCACGCGCGAAGTCGCGGAGGGCGACAAGATTCATCGTGTCGAGCAAACCGTCCGCGGCCAGTGGGCGGCCCTCGGGTTCGTATGAGGTGTGCATACCGTCAAGCAGCAGCACGCGCTGCACTCGGGCCGCTTGTCTCGGCTCTCGCAGAATCACGCGAATCGCGCCATGGCCCGCGGAGAATCCCACGAGCGTCAGCAGTCGAATTCGCGAGGGCCGTACACGAGCGGCCGACACTTCGAGCGCGATGTGCACGAGCAGTGAGTCAAACACCGCGGGGTCGGAGAACGCACGGTGATAGGCGCCTGATCCGGCGCCGAGGTTCACCACGGCTGACACCGCACCGTCTCCGCGCGAGTCAACGGCCTGATGTGCGAGCCATGCTGCCCCGTGGAAGTGAATCACCAGGTCGAACTCGTTTCGCGAACGAGTGCGCGCGGGAATCAGGATGTCGACCGGCCGGCCGTCCGGTCCCGGCACCGAGCGCGCGAATCCGGCGAGTGGCCGTTCGGTCAGCCGTTCGTGTGCTCGTGTGCGCTCCGTCATGGGCGACGGGTTCTGGGCCGCAGGTGGCGGCGCAGTGGACTGCTGTGCAGCGAGCGATGACGGATCGGCCGCTGTGGAACACAGCGCCAGACAGGCCACCAGCCAGCGACTGGATGGCCGGGATCGCGCGATCGGCCTGCGGAGTACGAAGAGAGCGTGCATCATTCAGGAGGTAGCGGTTGAGGGGCGTCACCGTGGCGGCGCGCGCCCAATCGCATAGCTTGCCTGTTCTCCCCTCACGAGGCAACTGATCAGTGCTGCATTCGTTTCGTCCGCTGGCGTTAATGTTCACTCCCATGATGCTCTCGCTTGTGGCCGCACTGGTACGTCCGGAGCCGCTATCGAGCATGCTACGGGTCAACGGTGAGCTCGAAGGTCTGAATACACGCGCCCACGCAAGCACCAGAGTTTCGGGCGTCGTGCACGACAGCGTGCGCAATCAACCGCTCGTTGGCGCCCTCGTGCAGCTTGTGGCCACCGACTCGCTCGTCAACTTCGGACAGACCGTGATCTCCGATTCGTTGGGCCGCTTTGCGTTCACCGACGTTCCCAACGGCCGCTACACCCTCGGTTTTTTTCACGACATGCTCGACTCGCTCGGCCTCGCACCGATGACGCGCAGCGTGTCGGTTGCGGGGGAACTCGAGGTGCGCGTGGACCTGGCGATTCCGGCGCCCACGCGCATTCGTGCCGCGATGTGTGGTGTGTCCAACGCGAGGAATGCGGCGGCCGTCGCGACCGGCGTGGTGCGAGATGCCCGCACACGGGAGCCGCTGGCCGGTGCAACCGTCACCGCGGAATGGATTGAGATGACGGTGGGCCGGGGAAGCGTGGGACGTCGCACCGTGCGACGGGTGGCGACCACGGCGGAGAACGGCTGGTACTCACTCTGCGATGTGCCGAGTCCGGGAGTGCTCGTGCTCATGGCCAATCGTGGCGCCGACAGCACCGACTTCGTCGAAGCGCAGGTACCGGACAACGGCTATCTGCGACAGGAGTTGTATCTCGGCCGCGTGCGCGGCGTGTCGGTTGCGACTACTGCAGCGACCGATTCCGCGGCGCAGCCCGATTCCGCGTCGCCTCGCGTTCGTCGCATCAACGTTGGCGATGTACGGCTGCGTGGTTCGGCGGTGAGCGCGGTTGACGGGAAGCCGCTCGCCGATGCGCAGGTGTTTTTTGCGAACGGCCCGCAGGTCCGCGCCGACGCGCGTGGCGAATGGACATTTGCCGACGCGCCCGGCGGCACACGACTGCTGGAGATCCGCGCCGTCGGCTTCTATCCCGAGCGACGCACGGTGAATGTGGTGGACGGTGCCGCGCCGGTGCGGGTGGCGCTCAAGACGTACAAGTCGGTGATCGATACGCTCAAGGTGGTCGCGCAGTACGATCGGTTCAGCAATCTCGAGGGGTTTCGCGAACGCAGCCGCCGAGGACTGGGCCGATTCCTGACGGCCGCGGACATCGCGAAGCGTTCACCGACGGTCACCACCGACCTGTTCATGATGGTGCCGGGGCTTGCCGTCGATGGTGTGGCCGGCATTGATCGCACGGTGAAGATGAAGGGGATCTTTACCGACAGCTGTGATCCGGCCGTGTATCTGAACGGCTCGTTGATGGTGGGGGTGAGCGCGTCGGACATCGATTTGCTTGTGCCGGCCAGGGACATTCAGGGTATCGAGGTGTATTCACAATCGCAGGCGCCGCCGCAGTTTGTGCCTGGACTCAGCGAGTGTGGCAGCATCGTATTCTGGACGCGCTAGCAAGAAGAGAATGCACGCAAAAAGGCCCCGGCGATGTTTCGCCGGGGCCCTTTTTTGCAAGCGTGCGTTTGACTAACGATTGATCGTATTGTCGAGGAACGGACGAGTGACCGCAGTGGTTGACGTCACCGTGATGTCGCCGCGTGCCCCGATCGTGTAAATGCGTCCGGCCACGAATGACACACCGGTGCGAAGAATCACGTTGGTGGCGGAGCCGGTCGTGCGGGTGGCCACGCTATATACGCCGTTAGGCACCGCTACGAATGCGCTGCCCGACTTGTAGGCAACCGGCCCTCCAACGGCAACTTCTGCAGTCACGGGCGTGGTCCCCGTGATGTAAAGTGTCATTGGCGAGGAGTTCGCAATCGCGTTCACGAACCGAACCTGGGCTGTACTGAAGTTGTCCTGATCCACGTACGGATCCTCAAGCAAAAAACCTTCGACGGTCTTGGACGTGGTGTTGTAGAAGCCGCTCTGGTAGAAGGAGTAGGACTTTCCGTTCTCCAGCGTGGCGGACAGCGACGAGATCGGCAGGTCCTTGTCGACGACGGCCGCGATGCGCCCCGAGAACGTGTACTGCCCAGGTTCGATCGCCGAGTACAGTCCACCCGCTCCCACGGCGCCGTAGGCGACACCGAGGACGGATTCCGCGCCAGACGTCGAGCTAATTGCCGTGACTTTGGTGTCGTTCGCGTAGAAGTTCACCGGCGGCGCGTTCACGCCGAAGTTAAAAAACTTGATGCGCGCGCCGGGCAGTGTGCCGGTGATGTCCTGCACGGCGTTCTTCTCACAGGCCGAAAGCGAGAGGGCGCATAGTAGCAGCGCCAGAGATCTATGAATTTTCATGGATGGTTACGGTTGAGTGATCCAGAGCGGCTTCGTGTGGTAGTCGAGCGCACGTGCGCCGATGGCTTCCAGCCCCGGTATGTTCCAGACGTACTCGGAGTTGAACCGCGGTCGAATGCGCTGCACGATCTTTCCGCTGTTGTCGGGGAACAGGTTAATGGGCAGTGTAAAGCCCGGGAACACCTGTTTGCCGCTGGCCGGATCGATGTCGGTGTAGTTGTAGCGACGCATATCCATCCACAACTCGTTGTGCCCCCAGCCCCACTGCGCGATGTACTTCTGCGACATGATTTGCGTCAGTGTAAGGCTGTTTGGGTTGATGGGCACAACCCCAGCATTCGCGAGGAACGCCGCCTTCTCCGCCGCGGAGATCGCTGTCACCGCCTGCGCGTCGTCGGTATTGCGCGCATTCACGAAGTCGATGTGAGACGAGACGCCGTTAATGTACGCCAACCGTGCGGTGGCCTTGTCGTTGGCGCGATACGCGGCTTCGGCTTTCACGAACTGCAGCTGCGCATATGTCATCACGGGTAGCTTCGCCTTATCCGCGAACAGGTAGCGTCCGGGCAAGCCAAGTCCGCCCGCTCCCGGATAACCCTGCAGGTTGTTCGGCTGCGACGCCGTCGGCAAGCCACCGAATCCGATCACGTTCGGATCGAGCCCACGATACACACCATCCGGCGCCGGCGACAGCATGCGGCTCATGCGCGGATCGACTGCGCCACCGAACTCAGTGCCGTCCATCAGCCCAAGCGCAAATCGCGTCTGACGGTAGGCATTCATGTTGTTGCGCGTGCGGCCCCAGAAGTTGCGGTCGTTGTTGTTTGTGCCGGGGAACCCGGCGAGTGCGTCGTCGGCGTTGCTCGCCAGAGAGCTGTTCACCGCGGCGATGACCGCCGCCGGATTGTACGACGACTTGTTGGAAAAGTGGTTCAGCGAGAGTGCCCTCAGCCCGTAGGCAAACTTGAGCCACTTGGTGCGGTCGCCCTGATAGAAGTTGTCGGTACGACCGAGATAGACTTGATCCACGGCGCCATCGGTACGCTGCAGCAGGGTGATGGCCGAGTCGAGCAGGACGGCGATCTCCTGATAGGCGAACTCCTGCGAGTCGTAGTTGAAGCTGAACTTGGTCTGATCGATTGCTTCCTTGATGATGATCTCGCCGTGCAGGTCGGTGAGCACCATCCATCCCCAGGCCTTGATGGCATACCCAACGCCAAGCAGGTCCCAGCGCTCTTCGGCGCCGGCGATGCGCATCATGTCCACGAGATTTTGCCCGTGGCTCCAGTACACGTCGCGCCACTGCTGCGCACCGTTGTCACTGGACGGATCGTAGCCCATGCGGTCCCAGGTGCTGAGCGATCCGCCGGCGATGAACCACTGCTGCGTGTAACGGCCGACAAAGCGTCCATCGAACTGCGGAGATGTGCCCATCCAGTAGAGCAAGGGTGGCAGATACAGATTGGCCGAGACTTCCTGTGGCGCGTTGGGGTTGATGTTGACGTTGAGGAAGTCGTCGCAGCTGGCGGTGAAGGCCAGAGCGCCGGCCAGCAGCACTCCAGTGAGTGTTTTCATGGGCTTTGATGTAGGCGGTGTCATGCGCATCGCGCGGGGCGCGGCGCGTTCTGAGAGGGATCGCATGGTCAGTACGCCACCTTGAAGCCGAACGCGAAACCGCGCGGCATCGGGAAGTTTCCGTAGTCAATGCCCGCGGCGCCGGACCCGCCAACGGCGGCCGTGTTGCCGTTCACGATCGGGTCCAGCCCCGAATAGTTGGTGAAGAGCAGCAGGTCGGTGCCGGTGACGAACACACTGGCGTCGCGGCCGCCGACCAGCCGGCCCGGAAGCGTCATGCGCATGGTCACATCGCGCAGTCGCACCCAGTTGATGTCCTTCTCGATGAACAGCTCTTCACTGATGTTGGTGTAGAACGAGTTCTGCACGGAGGGGATGACCACGATCGTGTTGCGTGTGGGATTGGCAGTGTTTTCCTTGCCATCACGAAGCACGCCATCGATCACGCGCGGTACGTCACGATCCAGCGTGCGCTCGCTGAGTCCACGCGCCGTGAGGAACTGCTCGGTGGCGTTGAACACATCGCCGCCGCGGCGGAGATCGATCAGGAAGTTGAGCGAGAGCCGCTTGTAGCGGAACGTGTTGGTGATGCCCACCGTGAAATCGGGCTGGCGATCGTAACCGGCGTCAATGAACGACGTGGAGCGGATCGGCAGGCCGGAGGTGGGATCGATCAACAACTCCCGTCGCCCCGGCACCGTATCCCGCAAATAGAACAGACCGGTCATTGAACGGGTGGAGAGATTCGGCGCGGTGCCGTTGCGCACGTTGCCGAACAGCCAGGTGTCGGACACATACGACTCCGGGAGCTCATTGGGCAGCGCGAGCACACGGCCACGGGAGCGGTCGAAGTTGGCCAGCACGTCCCATGAGAAGTTGTTCCTGAGCAGCGGCGTCATGCGCGCGGTGATCTCGAGTCCTTCGTTCCGGGTGACGGCGCCATTCAGGTTGAAGAGAATGAAACCGGTGGCGTAGCTGCCGCGGATGTCATTGACGATCTGATCCTTCGTCTGCTTGCGATAGCCCGTGATGTCGAGGCCGAGCCGGTCCTGGAAGAACCCGAGCTCGGTACCGAACTCATACGATCGGGCGAACTCCGGCTTGAGATTGATGTTCGGACCGGTGAAGCCGTAGCCGTAGCCGCCGAACGATGTGGTCTTGAACTCAAGCGACGGTCGGAACGCGTACGGACGGGCGTCGCGGCCTACTTCCGCATAGCCCGCGCGCAGTTTGCCGGTCATGAAGTTGCTGAGCGACGGAATGGCATCGGTGAAGATGAACGACGAATTGATGGACGGATAGAAGAACGAGTTCCGCTCCTGCGGAATCGTGGACGTCCAGTCATTGCGGCCCGTCACCTGGACGAACAGGTAGTCACGGTAGTTCGCCGAGATGCTACCAAAGGCGCTGACCAAGCGGCGCTGCGAGAGCACGGTGCGGTTCTGCCGCAGGTTCGTGTTGTTGATCGAGACGAAGTTCGGATCAAGAAAATCCTGTCCGGCCAGACCGTTGGTCTGCGAGCGCGAATCGTTGATCGCGTTGCCCACCATCGCCGTCAGCGAGAGGTTCTTTGTGACGTTGAACTGATTGATGTTGAACAGATTCTGCACGTTGATGTTGCGCGTGACGTCAGTGGCAACATCGAGGATACCGTTGTTCGTGATGCCGTACACGCTCTCCGGATGCCGGAGGATCAGGTTCTCATTGGTGTAGCCGTCAGAGCCGATGTTCGAACGGAAGTTGCCCCACGAGAACGGTGTGACGATCAAGCCCACGTTGGCGATCAACCGGTTGTTGTCGGAGTTGATGCGATTGCGGAGAACATTGAAGTACGGGTTGTCCGTTTCGCCGGACGCCGCCAGCAGCGTGATGCGTCGGCGGTTGCCGGCCGGCGTCAGAAACTCGGACGCGTTGTCAGTCTGCGGCCAGAGCAACAAGCCGATGAGCGGACCGTTGGCGCCTTTGTAAGCCTGCTCATTGCCCGCCTGCGAATACTGGAGTGATACATCGGAGCGCAGCCAACTCGTGACCTGCGCACCAGACGAGCCGGTGAGTGTGATGCGATTGTATTCCGAGCCGGGCACCACGCCTTCCTGGCGGTTCGCGGCGGCCGAAACGCGGTAGTTAATACGGTTGTCCGCGGAGGCACCGCTGAAGGCCAGATTGTGCGCCTGTGTGAACGCCGTCTGGAAAAAACCGTCCACATTATTGAAAAATGGTGTGCCGGCTGCGTACGGTTGCCCAAAATACGAAAATGAGCCGATCTCGCCGCCGTCCACCGTGGTGGGTCCGTACGTCCGCTGCATCACGGGCTGTGCGCGCGTGTTGTCGAGGCGGAAGTTGGTGCTGTACTCCAGGCCGCTCGTGCCAGCCTTGCCACGCTTGGTGGTGATCACGATCGCGCCGTTCGCGGCATCAATGCCGTAGAGCGCCGAGGCTTCCGGACCCTTGAGCACGACCATCGTCTCGATGTCTTCCGGATTGATGTCAGCGGCGCGATTGGTGAAGTCAACGCCCCGGTTGTTGAAGGCGTTCACCGAGCCCGGCGCATCAGACGCGAGCACGTTGGTGTTCAGCGTCTTGTTGTCCATCGGCAGCCCATCGATCACCATGAGCGGCTGGTTGCTGCTGCTGATGGAACTGACGCCGCGAATCGTGATCGAGGTGGACGCGCCCGGCACGCCGGAGGTGCTCACCACTTCCACACCGGCGACTCGGCCCTGCAGGCCATTGATGAAGTTCTCGCGTCCGGTCTGCGCGAGATCCGCACCCAGCACTGTCTGCTGCGCGGTGCCGATACTGCGCTGGCGCGCTGTCTGCCCAAGTGCCGTCACCACCACCGCATTGAGGTCGGTGGCCGTCTTGTCCATCTGCACGCCGATCACGTTCGAGGTACCGACCAGACGTTCCCGCGGCACGTACCCGATCAGGCGGAACTGCAGCGTCTGCCCAACGTCCACGTTGATCGAGTAGTCACCACTGTTGTTGGTCTGCGTGCCTTGCGCCGTTCCTTTGATCACGACGGAGACGCCGGAGAGCGGCACACTGCCATCGCGGGTCACTTTTCCGGTCACGGTTTTTTGTTGCGCGTGCATGGGCACGGCGACGAGCAGTGTGCCGAGCAACACCGTGAGTATTCGTTGCTTCATCATGAAGGGGGCCGGGTGGTGGTGATCAGCGACTGACGGCGCGGACGCCATTCGGAGCGATGTCGCGCCGCGTTCGCTGGGTGGGCTCGATAGGGAGGGCTGAGACGCGCACGCTCCGCCGCGATGATCACGCATCGCGAGCGGAGCGTTATGGCTGCAGTGGTCCGACGGACCGGTCGAGACAAATCGGGTCTCCAGTGTACCGAGTGCCCTACCATATCTCCGCAGCTCAGCGCTGTCAAATAGTTTGCGCGCGCTCGGCCTTCGCCTACTGGCGCTGACGAAACGTGTCCGTCAACGGTGGTTACTGGCTACACGCGAACCGGCCTCAATGACTAGTCCGCGAGCGCAATGCGCATGACTGACGCAAAGCGCGGCGCGTCGGCCGCGCGCAGCCCACAGATCCCCACACGCAGGCCTTTCGGGATCGGCACCACAAACACGCCATCGCGCATGAGCTGTTCAGTCGCCCGACTCGAGTCGATTGTCGCCAGTGTCACAAAAAACCCACCATCCCACGGCGCACCGGCAAGCCCCTCGGCCTTGAGCGCGGCATCGAGCGCGTTGGCCCGCTCGGTCAGCACCTCCCTCCAATGCGCGTGCTCGGCGGCCAAGGCAGCCTGCGCCCCCGGATCGGCCGTTATACGCAGCAACACACTCATCGGCGCGCGGGCGCAGTTGGAGAATGTGCCTCGACAACTTGTGGCGAGCGCCGCCGCCAGCGCCCGATCGGTGCTCCACGGAAACACCAGTGCTCCCGCGCGGGCGCCGTACAGAGTGTACGCCTTGCTCAGGCTCAGGCTCGCGCCCACCAGCACGGTGCCTTCCGCGCCAAATGCGCGATAGTCGTCGAGTGCGTCGCGCACGGTCTGCGGGTCCCGCGCGTAGTCGAGGTAGGCAAAGTCGAGCAGCAATGTGACCGGTCCGAGCGCACTGAGCTCCCGGAGCAGCTGCAACACGGCCCGCCGATCGGTGGTCGACAGGTTGCGTCCGTTCGGGTTATGACACGGATCGTTGAGCCAGAAGAGCAGTCGTCCCTGCGTGCGAAGAATCTCCTCGGACTTCGTGCGCCACGCGTCAATGTCAAGATTTTCGCCCGGCGCCGGATACGATACCGTGTCGAGCTGCACACCATTTTCGATCGCGAGCGTTGCGTACGGTCCCCAGTACGGCGCGATCGTGAGGAGACGCTGGCCGGGCTCGAGCAGGTTGCGCACACTGAATGCGAGCGCGCCCGTACCACCCGGTGTGGCCACGCCCACACCGTAGCTCTCGAGCGTGGGCCAATGGCGCAGGGTGAGCGCCAACAGGTAGCGCGGGTCACCGGTAATGGGCGCGTACGGCGCGATCTCGGGCGGCGTGAGCTGCGCGTACTGGGCCATCACGGTGGTTAGGGCCACAAACCGACCGTCGTCGTCGAGCAGAGCGCCGACCGTCGCATTGATCACGGAAACGCCTGCGGCGGCGGCCTTCTGCGCGGCGGCGTTCATCGTGAAGATGGTGTCAGCGCCGTCGAAGGCGCGGCGGCCTGGAATCAAATGGGCAGTTGGATCGGTCATGGATACGTTGGTGCAGTGCGGCGAATCGGTGTGCTCCTCGTGTGCAAGAGAGCCCGGCGCCAGTGGGATGGCAACCGGGATGGCCGCATTACCGCTCCGCCTCACGCATCTGCCGGAGCACCTCATACACCGCGATCGCCACGCTCGAGGAGAGGTTGAGCGAGCGCACGCGCGGCGCGCGCATGGGCACCGTCACAAAGCGATCGGCGAAGCGCTGGTGCGTGGGCAGGACCGCTTCAGACGCCTCCCAGCTCGGCCACACATGCACGTCTACATGCTCCCAGTAGTCGAGCCCGGCACGTTTGACTTCCCGCTCGTCGAGCGAGAAGCCGAGCGGCTCGATGAGATGCAGTGTGGCGCCGGTCGCGAGACCGGTGCGCCCCGCGTTGCCGGTATTCCAGTGAATCTCCGGGTGAACCAGCACAACATGCAGCGACATGAGACAGGGCGCGCGGTGACGCGCCGGCAGGGCGCGGTGTGACTCCTTAAATTCCACCAGTAATATGATCGACCGTCACTCAATCCTTGTCGTCGCCGCCACGGCGCGCGAACTGGCGACACCCAACGGCTGGCGCACGCTGCAATGCGGCGTGGGGCCGGTTGAAGCCGCGGCTGCGACGGCCGCCGCTATTGCCACGCACAAACCGGTCGCGATCCTGCACGTGGGCATCGCCGGTGCCCGACGCGCCCGTGCGCTGGCGCCCGCGTCGCTCGTGATCGGCGGCGAGTCGCGCTACGGCGATCTGATGGTGCCGACGACGTGGGCCCCGACCGTGGTGTCGGCGCCGGCGTGGCTGCGTGCGGCCGTCGAGCGAGCGTTCCCGCTCGCACCGGTGCTGGCAATTGGTACGAGTGCGCGCGTTGGCGGAACAATCGACTGCGACGTGGAGGGAATGGAAGGATTTGCAGTGCTGCGAGCGGCGCAGCTTGCCAACGTACCGGCCATTGAAGTGCGCGCGATTTCGAACGACATCGAAGAATCCGACCGCACACGCTGGCACTTCGACCGTGCGTTTGACGCGATCACGGCGGCCACACCCGCGCTCGTGGCGGCGCTGCTCCGGGCGATACCCACAACGGTTGATACGCATGCGTGAACTCACGTTTGGCTATTCGCCGTGCCCCAACGATACGTTTGCGTTTCACGCGCTGTCACACGGTCTGGTTGACGCGCCGTTTCGCATCAAGCCCGTCCTGCTCGACATCGAGGAGTTGAATCGACGCGCGCACACCGGCGAGTTTGATCTCACCAAGCTGAGTGTCGGTGCATTCGCCGCCGTCGGCGATCGCTATCGCCTGTTGCGCAGCGGCGCGGCGCTCGGCCATGGAGTGGGACCGCTGGTCGTTTCACGCACGCCGGTATCGCGTGAGGCCGCGGCACGCGGACGCATGGCGATACCGGGACGTGCGACCACGGCGTACCGACTGCTGCGTTTGGCCCTGCCACCGCTACAGCACGTGATTGAGATGCGCTACGATTGCATTCTGCAGGCGGTGAGCAGCGGCGAGGTGGACGCGGGGCTCATCATTCACGAGAGCCGGTTCACGTTCGCCGAACACGGACTGGTGAAAGTTGCCGATCTTGGCGAATGGTGGGAAACCGAGACCGGACTGCCGGTGCCGCTCGCCGGAATCTGCGCACGTCATGATCTCGATGACGTCACATTCGCCGAAGCCGAACGGGCCGTTCGCGCATCGGTGCAGTGGGCGTTTGACCATCCCGACGCGAGCCGTGACTACGTGCGTGCGCACGCGCAGGAAATGTCGGATGAGGTGTGTGCAGCGCACATCGCGCTGTACGTCAACGAACACAGTCTTGACATGGGTGATGACGGGCTGCGCGCGATCGCGCGACTGGTGGCAGCGTCGTAAGCGCAGTTCGCGCAATGCGCACGCGCACGGCACACGCAGCGCACCGAGTGCCAACGGCTTCGCTACGCCTTACGCCGGGCCACGTAGAGCGTATGCATCGGGCCGGACGTATCATGCGCCCGCACTCGCAACGCGTCCACCGTGAGCTTCGCCCGCTGGAGCGCGCGCGCGAATTTCGGATCATCCTCCACCGACCAATAGGCAATCACACCGCCCTTTCGCAGTGCGGCAATCGTGGTCACGATGCCCTTCGCGATGTACAACCGGGCGTTCTCCGACATGAGCATGCCGTCGGGTCCGTTGTCGGTGTCGAGCATGATCGCATCAAAGCCGTCGGGGTTGGCCACGAGCACGTTCACCACATCATCATGCACTACGCGAACGCGTGGATCGCGCATCGCGTCCGCCGACAGATCGTACTCGGCATTCGCGTTCCATTCGATCACTTCGGCCAGCAACTCCGCCACCACCACTTCCGCATCGGACGGCAGCACGCGCAGCGCCTCGCGCAGTGTGAAGCCGAGCCCCAGCCCACCAATCAACACGCGCGCGCTGGGCGTGGACTGCAGTGGCACGCACGCGACTTCGGCGAGCCGGTCTTCGGAGAGGTGCCGGCGTGTGGACATGAGCTCGACGCCGTCGGCGCGAATGAGATACGCGCCATCGTGACGGTAGAGCGCGAGCACACTGCCGTTGGGGGTGCGCGCCTCGCCGAGTTGTTCGTATGGTTTCATTCGGATCCTGAGCGACTGGAGCAGATGGGTTCGCCACGAGAGAGCGCGTCGTAAAGACGTCAGCGATACAAGCTATTCGCTCCCGCGCCGAAACGGCCGCCTCCTGATTCAGCATCAGAAGACGGCCGTCGGTTACAGCCATGCGAACTGCCGTCGCGTTACGCCGTCGCGTTACGCCGTCGCGTTACGCCGTCGCGTTACGCCGTCGCGCTACGCCGTCGCGCGGCGCCGACGAACGGCGGCGAGACCAAAAAGGCCAACGGTCACCAGCGCGTAGGTGCCGGGTTCCGGCACGGTCGTGAACGGCTCCCCACCACCCTGGAAGATCAGCTCCTGCGCGCCACCCTGCTTGTACCCCGATGCATCAAACTGCACGTAGTAGAAGTTGCTCAGATCCAGAGTGCCGTAGCCTGCCGCTGCAGCGGCCATATAGTCGTCCACCGTCGTCGCGTTGCCCGGCACCAGTCCGGCCGGCGTGTACTCCATGATGCGCCAGATGGCCGCGTTGAAGTTGCTGATGTTCGCCCCGTTCATCGTGCCGCCGAACCCCTGAAAGAGCGTGGTGACAAAGGCCGCCTTTGACAGCTTTGACTTCAGATCGCCAGTACCAAGCGACGCAATCGTCTGCACGGTCACGGAGTTGTCCGATTGGAACGCGCCCTTGCCGTCAACACACCAGAAGCTGAATCCGGCGTTGGCCGTGGCGATGTCCGCCAGTACGCGGGCTGTAGCACCGGGAGCGGTCAGCGTTCCCTTGTACGGACCCACGCCAAACCCGCTCTGCGCCAGCCCGGGCATACTGGCCGGAGTGCCTTTGGTGAAGGTGCCCGCCCATGGTTGAGCGAGAAGCGAGGTGCTGCTGACGGCAACGAGGCAGATCGCACGAGTAATGGCGTTCATGAGTCCTGGGACTGGAGTGTAGGAGAGCGTGCCCGTGATGCGAACAGCTGTGGCAAGGCATATACCGGCCTGTCTCGCGTCGCTCACGGCCGCTGACGGTTGCCCCCTCCACCGACGGTCGTGACGCCGCCACCGGTTACGCTGACGTACGCGACGTCGGCGAAGCGGCTGCGTTGTAACGGCAACGACGTGAGGAAATGCGTGTTACCTCTGGCATGTTCGCGTTTTCGTTGTGCGGGCTCAACAGCTTGCGGCGACGATTGTGCGCGCACTGCTACAGAACACTCATTCACGGTCGCCGTCCATTCACCGACCCGATCTGTCTATTCACCGATTCGCTGACACCGACCACGTGCCCAGGCCCGTAGGCTCCGGTGTATGCACAACACTCTTCGTCGGTTCGCCGAGCGCAGTACCGTAGTTCGGCTCCACACGATCGTGGCCCTGCTCGTGTTGGCATGCGCCAGCCTGACCACTACGCTACGCGCGCAAGGCGCGCCGAATGCCGTCGTGCGCGGGCAGGTGCAGCTGCCCAATGGGAAGCCGGCGCCGCCCACGACGATCGTTCTCCTCGAAACGCAGGACCAGACCGCATCGGATAGTCTGGGACAGTTCGTGCTCTCTTCCGCGTATCGCGGCGTGGCTACCTTGGTCGCTCGGCGCGTGGGCTTCGTGCCGGCGGCTGTGGACATCGTGCTGCCGATCGACACCGCCGTGACGCTGACACTCGTGCCCATGCCCCCCTCGCTGTCCACGCTGACCGTGGTCGCGGCCGGCGAGTACACCCTGGGATCGGGTCGGACCGCCTCGCTCACACCGCTGGAGATTGCGCAGACGCCGGGTGCCGCCGCGAATGTCGCCAAGGCGCTGCAAACGCTGCCGGGACCGCAGAATGTCGACGAGGGCAGTGGCC
>Ga0163147_10002048_pt1 | contig 29395 bp, 22 predicted proteins | sample OliLakLV19MP6G1_FD_148597 | JGI IMG/M metagenome (GOLD analysis project Ga0163147, IMG submission 148597) | Freshwater microbial mat bacterial communities from Lake Vanda, McMurdo Dry Valleys, Antarctica- Oligotrophic Lake LV.19.MP6.G1 | ecosystem: Environmental > Aquatic > Freshwater > Lake >...
GACGGCGAAGAGTTCGAGCGCCGCAGCGACTGCTTCATCAAACAATACTTCGACTACGCCGCGCTGCCCGGCGTGAAGCTGAACGGCCGCCTGACTTTGGGTGAAAACGTCGCCGACAACGGCGGCGTGCGAATCGCCTACATGGCTATGCAGACCTTGATGGGGGCGAAAGCACTCAAAGAGAAGCACGGCGGATACACACCGGAACAGCGATTCTTCTATGCCTACGCAGGCGTCTGGTGCCAGCAATACACCGAAGAAGCCGCGCGGATGCGCGCGAATGTCGATCCGCATTCGCCGGGGCGCTATCGTGTCAACGGCGTGCTTGGAAACAGCCCCGAGTTCCGCCAGGCATTCGGATGCAAGGTGGGAGATCGAATGGTCCGCGAGCAAGGCTGCCGCGTATGGTAACCCCGCTGCTGTTGCTGCTGGCGTCGCTCACGGCGGATTTGAGCTTTGTCAGCATCACCAAATTCAGTTGGTGGTTGCAGCGCGACGGAAAGCCTGTGCAGGAACTGCCCCTGAACGAGGCTGTGACATTCGAGGTTCCTGCGAACTGGCGTGAACCGGTGGACGCGGCCCGAAAGGCCGACTCCGCAGATCTGCAAAAGCAGCTTTATATCGCGTTTCTCAAGAAACGATTCGGATACCAGATCGTAGCGCTGAACCAAGCCTACGGGCTCGACGCTTCGGCCTTTACAGAACTCGAATCCTCAGACTTCGCCGAACTGGACGACAAGCGGCGAGAAGTACTAGCAGATGATGCGAGTTTTGCGGCGGAGATTTATGCCGATCGCGTGAAGCTGGTTTTTCAGGAATCGAAAGGAAAGTTGCGTCTCTTGTCGATTCCCAACGGCCTTCCGGCTGAACTCACGCGCGCGCTCGTCGATCTGGCGACCGTCGATGCGATCCTGCTACGCGGCGCAGAACCGGTTCCAGGGATCCGCAAGCCGATCATCCTACTTCATTGCCCTGCGGTTAAACCCGCATTCGCCACCGCTTGCGCCCGCATTTGAGAACCTTAATCAGAAACTACTTCACAAGCTTTGTGAAACTGGGCACAATGTATAGATAGTGGTACGCCTGCAATCCGCTCTCACACTCCCGCTCACGCTGCTTGTTTGCGGTTCTCTTCTTTCCTGTAACTCCGCTGCGACCCAAGAGGCTGCAACGAAGGCCAAGGAAGCTGCCGCCAAAGCGTTAGCAGCCAACGGCCTCAATGCCTTTCCGGTACCGCAATCGAAGGACGCCGACGACTTCGGACGCTTCCTCGCCGGTATCCCCGGCCGCGCCGACAGCCCTTACGCGAAGTTCGAGAAGGACAGTGCCTGGGCCGTCCATCGCAAAGCGTTCGCCACCGACTGGGCGAAGTTCGAAGAGAAACGCGTCCCCGTGCTGAGCAATTTTAAGAAGACCGCGCTGACGGGCGCGCCGAATTCCGGCGGAACCCTCTTCTATCCCTTCGGCGGTCCGGACTTTGTCACCGCCAACCTCTTTTTCCCCGACAACACCAGCTATGTATTCGTAGGCCTGGAACCTGCGGGCACCGTGCGTCCGGCGAGCGCTTTCGAACAGAAGCCCCTCGCGAACACACTCCCTCGCATCCGCCTGACGCTTGAATCGCTGCTGATCCGCAGCTTCTTCATCACCGACCAGATGGATAAGCAAGTGCGCGGACAGATCACCGATGGATTGCTGCCACTGTTGCTGGTGCAGATGGTCCGCACCGGCCACACCATCCGCGGGCATCGGTACGTGACGATCGACGACGAAGGCAACTATGTCGCACGCGAAGCGACCGGGCCTGAGAAGAATAAGGGAGTGCTGATTGAGTTCCAGCGCGAGGGGAGCGAGGAAGTAAAGCGCCTCGCCTACTTCTCTGTGAACGTCCACAACGAGTCGCTCAAAGACAACAAGGCGTTTGCGGCTTACATGGATCAGTTGAAGCCGATGTCTTCGTTCTTCAAGTCCGCTTCGTATCTGCCGCATCGCGACGATTTCTCGTTGATCCGCGATATGGTGCTGGCGAAGAGTTCGGCCATCGCGCAGGATGACACAGGCATCCCGTTCCGCTTCTTCGATCAAGGCAAGTGGGATGTGAACCTCTACGGAAAGTACACGCAGCCCTATGGCACGTTCAAGTACCGCAAGCAGGCAGATCTCAAGGTTGCCTTCGACAAAGGCCAGAACGTGAAGGATCTTGGATTCTTCATCGGCTATGGCTACGGTCGCGCTCCATCGAATCTGCTCGTCGCCCGCCGCCGCACCTAGCCAGCAGCAGAATCTTCTAACCTGGACAAGAGTCCCCCAATTGGGGGACTTTGTTTTCCTACCTTGGCGTGACGCTCAAAACAGGGCTGGGGGGCTAGTCTTGGACATGAAGATTCAACAGACCTTCCAACAACTCCTCAAAGTCGAGAACCTGTTCCTGTTCGACGCTGCTGTCTTGAGCATCGCAGGGGCTTATCTGATTGTTTTCCCAGCCGGCGCCGCGCCGTTTTTTCCCAGCCAGGCATGGGCCACAGTTTGGGCCCTTCGTGGATTCGGATCGGTGCTGTTGCTGGCGGCGCTCATGGCCCTTGTCATCGCGCGGACCGGTGACCGGCGAACCCTCTTCCAAGGCACCGTGCTCTTCGCGGCCTCACACCTGTTTCTCGGGTTGCTTTTGTTCCAGGGGCCGTTAAAGATGGATGGAGCAAAAGTCGGCTCAGATACGATTCGAATTGGCTATTGCATGGGGAGGTATGAAGTCAAATGCCTCCCCTTCTTTGAAAACTTCGGATTTCGCCATCCCTGGATCGGGCGCGTCGCCTGGGCGATGGCATTCGTATTCACTTTGGCGGTTGTGAAAGGAAACTGGGGCGGGCGATCGGCTCGCAATCTTAGAAGTGACTGGGAAATGCGGATTCGCGAAACGGCCGGACAAGAAGAGCGCAATCGTCTCGCACGAGAACTTCACGATTCCATCAAGCAACAGATCTTCGCCATTCAGACCAGCGTTGCCGCCGCCCAAGCACGGCTCGCGAACAGCGGGGATGGCATTGAGGCCGCCCTTGCGGACGCCCGCCAATCCGCCCGCGAGGCGACCGTCGAGATGGAGACAATGCTCGATCAGTTGCAGGCCGCGCCGCTCGAAAATCAAGGGCTCGTCGCAGCCATCCGCAAGCAGTGCGAAGCCCTGGGATTCCGCACCGGAGCCAAGGTGCAAGTTGAAATCGGCGACTTACCGCCCTCCGAATCGCTGGCTCCAGGCTCACACCAAGCTCTGTACCGGATCCTCCAGGAATCGCTTTCGAACATCGCGAAACATGCCCGCGCAAAGCTGGTGCAGGTCAACGTGGGAAATGACGACAATGGCAACCTCAGCATGATCATCCAAGACGACGGGCAAGGCTTCGACATCGTGAACGGCAATCGCGGCATGGGCCTGCGCAATCTACAGACTCGCGCGGAAGAGGTCGGGGGCCTGGTGATCGTGCAGAGCCAACCCGGCGTCGGGACGATGATCGAGGTCTATATCCCGACAAACTTGCGCTCCCAAGCCCCTCTCGAAACAGCGCTGCGCTTCCTGGTCTGGTTCGGCCTTTTGATTCCCTTCTTCGATGGCTTCTCGATCTGGTCCTGCTTTCTGGGAGCCGGACTCACCGCCGCTGCCAGCATCTATCTTCGACGAAAGCGAGTGACTCGATGATACGCGTCGTTCTGATCGACGACCACAAAGTGGTCAGCCGCGGAGTCAAAACTTATCTGGAATCGTTTCCGGACATGACTGTCACGGGCATCGCCACCAGCGGCGAAGAGGCATTGCAACTGCTCCCAACCTGCCCCGCCGATGTCGTGATCGTCGATCTGCTCATGCCCGGCGGCATCGATGGCGTCGAGACCACCCGCCGCATACACGCCGCCTATCCGCAGTTGAAGATCGTCGCACTCACCGCCTCCATCGACGAAGCGCGCCTCATGGGAGTGCTTCGCGCCGGAGCACACGGATACGTCCGCAAAGATGCCGAACCCGAAACCTTGCTCGCCGCAGTCCGGGCCGTGTTCAAGGGCAAGACCTACGTCGATCCTTCGGTTGCGGGGACCGTTCTGCAGATGAACGATCCTCGCGACGAACTGACTACCCGCGAAACCGAAGTGCTTCGCGCGCTCGCTTTCGGACGCTCCAATAAAGAGATCGCGACTGAACTCTTCATCAGCGAAGAGACCGTCAAAACCCACGTCGGCCGCCTGTTCTCGAAACTAGGCATCGAGAACCGGGCGCAAGCCGTGGTGCAGGCTTTGAAGCGTCGCATCGTCGCCATTGATGATCTTTAAGCCGCAGGCAGCGCCCCGAACCTGCGGTTCCGCTGCCGGAAGTCCGCTAACGCCAGAGCCAGGTCCGCGGAGTTAAAGTCCGGCCAGAGCTGCGGCGTAAACGAAAACTCCGCGTACGCGCATTCCCACAACAGAAAGTCCGAAACCCGCTGCTCGCCGCTCGTCCGAATCAGCAAATCCACATCCGGACCCAAGTACTGACGAAACGCCTCTCGCGTGGGCCGCGCGCCTTCCGCCTGCATCGCCCGTGCCGCATCCAGTATCGCGTCGCGACTTGAGTAATCGATCGCCAAGCGCAGATGGAGATTGCCACAGTGGCGCGTTTCGTCTTCCATCCGCTCCACCAGCGGAAGCAAGTACTCGGGCAGGCGATCTCGCCGGCCAATCAGGCTCACCCGAATCCCATTGCGCACGCACTTCGCCGTCTCACGCCGCAGATAGTTGCGGAACAGCGCCATCAGTGCACGAACCTCCTCCACCGGCCTGCGCCAGTTGTCCGAAGAAAAGGCGTAGACAGTCAGCGTATCCACGCCAAACTGCGGCGCTGCTTCTACGATGCGCCGCAGCGCCTCGACGCCCGCACGATGTCCCGCAGCGCGAGGCAGCCCCCGAGTTTGAGCCCAACGGCCGTTGCCATCCATGATAATCGCGACATGACAAGTACTTTGCATTGTAAAGTATACACTCCTGAAAAAGGCCTGCCGCGCAAACAGCAAGCCTTGGGTTGAAAGGTTAAAGACTACCGCCGCGGGCGGCTTGAATGAGCGCTTCCATATGATCGAGGTAGCGGGTCAGAGCCTTGCGGCCATCCTCGGTGAGACGATACTCGGTTTTGGGCATACGGCCCTCGAACGACTTGTTGCACTGCACATAACCCGCTTCTTCGAGCTTGCGCGCGTGGACACTCAGATTGCCATCCGTCGTATTTAACAGCTTCTTCAGATCGTTGAAAGTGACATGCTCATTCGCGGCGAGAGCACTGACGATGCCCAGCCGGATTCGTTCATGGATGACGCGGTCGAGCGCGGCTGCGCTTTCTTTAGCGGCCGGCGCCACTGACAATTTCTTGCTCTGAGCACTGGATCCATCCAACGCCATTGCCGCTGCACTGCTACTGGTTCTTGGCACGAGTCAATTCCCTCCCTACCTCACTGACAAAACTGCTTAGCCACCAAACTTACGAGCGATCCAGAATCCAAAAACGATATGCAAGCCCCCGAACCCCGCCCCGAGAAGCGCGTTCGACCAGCCTGCCGGAGCAAACAACGCCACCGTTCCCAGCACGATGAAACAAACACCCATCGCCGGAACCACTCGCACAGAAAACGTACCGCCACTCACCACTGCCGCTCCATACATCAACAACCACATCCCCGGCAGCAGCGCATAATCCGCCGCGCGGTAGAGCACGAGCGTCAATACCGCACCTGCAACCAGCGCCGGAGCGAAACTCAACAGGAACTTGCGAAACGGCGCAAGATGACGTTCCGACAGGCTCTTCGACTTCTGCCAGACCGCAACCAATCCCACCAGGGCCGCCACCAGCACTTCCACAAACCAGACATCCAGCCACAACCGCGGAGTTTGCTGAATCGCCGCCAAATAAGAAGCCGCCACAGCAGTTACACCCATCGCCACGCCGCCCCAACCGGGCACAGCCGTGAACTGACCGCTCCGCTCCATCGTTTCTCTGATGTAGCGAAGATTGTCGAGCGCGTGATCCTGAAGGTTCACAACTGGATTGGGCGAAACCGCCATGTGAATATCTTACTCTAGAATTCGTGGCCGTGGCAAGTACTCTGTATTTTAAAGTTGAAACAGCACAAGGTCCCCGAAGGGTACAAAGGTACTGGTACCCGATTCCCTCCACCTGGAGACCCATCTGGCCAACTGGGGGTTTTCCACCTATCCGCGCTCCAAGCCCTTTGATATACTGAAAGTGCCCGGAAAGTTACAACCGGAGAAGTTGTGACATTGTCCTTGCAGAAGAAGACAGGGATATGTGAGGGAGAGGTACTTGGTGAAACGCACTGGTTCGGACGATTCTTTACGTTGTTCGTTTTGCCATAAAAGCCAAGACGCGGTTGGAAAACTGATCTCATCTCCCAGCGACTACCCTCGTGCCTACATCTGCGATGAGTGCATCGCGGTCTGTAACTCCATCCTTGAGGACGACCGCCACGAGCATACCACCGGCACCACTGGTCCGAACAAACTTCCCAAGCCGCTCGAACTCAAAGAATACCTGGATCAATATGTAATCGGCCAGGAAGGCACCAAGCGCAAGCTCGCCGTCGCCGTCTACAACCACTACAAGCGCATCCAGATGAACAAGCAGCGCGGTTCCGACGTCGAACTCGCGAAGTCGAACATCTTGCTCATCGGCCCCACCGGAACTGGCAAAACCCTACTCGCCCAGACCTTGGCCCGCATCCTCGATGTGCCGTTCGCCATCGTCGACGCCACTACGCTGACCGAAGCCGGCTACGTCGGCGAGGACGTTGAGAACATCATTCTCCGCCTCTTGCAGAACGCCGATTGGGACGTGCAGCGTTGCCAGACCGGCATCATCTATATCGATGAAATCGACAAGATCGGCCGTAAGGACGAGAATCCGTCGATTACCCGCGATGTTTCGGGTGAAGGCGTACAGCAGGCCCTGCTGAAGATCCTCGAAGGCACCGTCGCCAACGTTCCGCCGCAGGGTGGACGCAAGCATCCGCACCAGGAATTCACCCCGGTCGACACGACGAACATCCTCTTCATCTGCGGAGGCGCATTCGTCGGACTCGAAAAAGTCATCGCCAAGCGCACCGGCACCAAGACGATGGGCTTCGCTTCCACCGATGACGCCGGCACCATCGAGGCGCGCCGCAACATGAACAAGCGCGATTCCGAACTGCTTGCTCAGGCTCAACCAATGGATCTCATCCGCTTCGGCTTCATCCCCGAGTTCATCGGACGCCTGCCTGTGGTCGGTGTATTGGAAGAGCTCAGCAAAGAGGCGCTCGTGCAGATTCTGACCAAGCCCAAGAATTCGATCCTTCGGCAATATCAGAAGATGTTCGAGTTCGAGAATGTCCGCCTCAAGTTCACCGACGAAGCGATGGAAGCGATTGCCCAGCAAGCGCTCGAACGCAAGGTCGGCGCACGCGGCCTGCGTATGATCATCGAAGAGCTGATGCTCGATCTGATGTACTTCGTGCCTTCGTATAAGAAGGTCCGCGAGTTTGTCGTGACCAAGGAAATGGTCCTGCAACAGAAGATCAATCTCAGCTTGCTCGAAAAAGCCGGCTAATGAACTAAAGCCCCCGCTGCGGACACAATAAACTCCCGTTGCTTTCCGCGGCTCTCGACGATCGCTTCAAAGGTTTTTTCAGAGCCCTTGGTGAGCGCCTCGATCTTGACAATTTTCGCCCCACCCGCTTCGCGCTGGATTGTGGATTGCACCACCTGCGGCACGTCGGCTAAGGCGACCTCTTCCTCAACCACTACGACAGACCCACCCTCGTCGATCACCAAATCTCGAGTGCGGCCAGCGATTCTGGTCTCGATCTCGTAGAAGGTCTTGCCGCCTTCTTTCTCTTTCTTCACCGCGAGCACTTCGGCATTGACCGTCTCAGCCTGCGCAGTTTTACGCACGGCCGCGGGCAGTTTGTCGAGCTTGGACGTTGCAGACGCCGTGCCAAAAGTAGCAGCAAGGGCCAGCAGGATGATCAATCGTTTGTAGTCCATAAGGTTCCTTTCGACCGCTGGATCGCGGGGGACCTATATAGTGTAGCAGTCATTCATTGCGCGATCCCCGCCTCAAACTGAACAATCGCCTCATCGAACGTCATCCCGAACTCTGGCGCAAACATCTCCCTCCACTTTCGCGGATCCTGCATCACGGTCAACAAATACCGCTGATACGCCGCACGATCGCGCGCCATCAGAAACTCGTTGAACCCCCGCCGCGCGGGATCAAGGAACAGGGCCAAATCCCGCTCGCGCCATACCCGCTTGAGAAACTCATCGCGCGTATAGTAAGCCTTCTGCTGCCCATAGGACACAGCGATGCCTTCGGCAAGCCATGGCACTTCGCCAAACCGATACGCGTTGAGCAAACTTTGATTCTGATGGATCGTCGCATGCGAAATCTGGACTCGCAAAGATGACAGTCCCCGTCGCCAGCGTCACCGCTCCAATGCCGCGACTGCTCCGATGCTGCGGCAGATAGCGTCCGAACGAAACCCAATCGCCGCACGCCACCACACACAACCGCGATGGAGCTTTCATTTGATGAAACCGCTCCGAGTCTGCAATGTACTCGTCGATCTTGCCATAGGCCGGATCCAGCGGCGTCCCCGCCGGATAGTAGATATCGGCGCGCGCCAACGCCACATGATCGTAGCCCGGCTTCACCGGAGACCATGGAAATAAGGGCCCGTAAGGGAACAGCATCAACACCAGCAGCACAAACGCGAAAAGCGCCGTTCGCCGGGTCCGTTTCCCAGTCAGCATCTTCCCATCGTCGGACTATAATCAGACTGTTGCAACCTCGTCTTCTTCTGCTCTATGCGCTCGCACTGATCGCGATCATCCTCGCGATCGCGCTGCCGCCGATCGCGCAAGATCCCAAGTATCACAACTTTTCCGACCAACGCGAGTGGTGGCGCGTACCATTCTTCTGGAACGTTCTCACCAACCTTCCGTTCATTCTCGCCGGGATCTACGGTGTCTGCATCTGGCCCTCTTCGAAATGGGATCAGCGCGGCGACCGCTGGCCTTGGCTGATCGTCGCCTGCGCCTCGATCCTCGTCGGATTCGGCAGCGGCTACTATCATTGGTCCCCGAACAACACCACGTTGTTTTGGGATCGTCTCCCAATGACACTCTTCTTCATGGGCGTCTTCTGCGCGGCAATCGCGGAACGCATTCACGCGCGCATGGGCCTGTTGCTGCTCGCGCCGTTTCTCGCACTGGGTATCTTCAGCGTAGAAGTCTGGCGGCGCGGCGAACTTACCGGCGTCGGAGATCTGCGCTTTTACGCGTTGGTGCAGTTCTATCCGATGATCGCGCTGCCGGCGATTTTGCTGCTCTATCGCTCGCGCTACAGCCATGCGACCATGCTCTGGCACGTCATCGGATATTACGTTTTGGCCAAGCTCGCCGAGGGCTTCGACCGCCAGATCTTCGCTGCCTCCGGATACCTCATGTCCGGACACGCGATCAAGCACTTGCTCGGCGCTTGGGCCGTCTTTGTCGCGATGCGGATGCTGAAGCTCCGGCATCCACTACAATGAGAAATTCTAGCTCAAATCGCAGCCAATCGGCGCAACGCCTCCGCTTTACCGGACCCAAATCCGCCGACGGAAAATCCCGCGCCAGCCGCAACGCCATTCCGCACGGCATCCACTCCCAAACCAGCGTACTTTTCAACGAACGTCTAGAGGATTACGACGCGAATGTCCAGGCTTTCGTCAGCAAGTTCCAACCCAAAGACGACGTCGAACGCCGCCTCGTCGGACGCATAGCCGATCCTCGCGAAGAGTTTTGTAGGAACGCTCATAGTGCCGATGCAGGCGGGCTTCCTGATGTGACTTGGCTTGGGTCGAGGAGTTGGAGGGCGAAGGCGACGCGGGAGGGTCCGTCGATGCATTCGAAGCGCTCATCGATCGAATGGGCTTTACTTCTGAGAATTCCCTACCGGGATTCCACTGGCACGCCGCTACCCCGTGGCGCCCCAGTCGACGCACCGCTGAACCGATGTTTCAGGGCCTTCAAGGCGTACAAACTACACCCGAGGGCCACCGCCAGAACCGCGTTCATCACCAACACGCCAACCGCCGTCGTCAGGAACGCCAAGGCATCGAAGCGCCCCATCCTAGGCAACCGTCGCCATGCGGACCAATCCAGCAGACAAAACCCCATCCAGGCAGTGACGCCAGCCAGCGCCGGCATCGGAATGTGGCTCACAATGTCACCACCGAGCCAGATGAGCAGAATAAGAAACACCGCATGGATCAGGTTCGAGATCCTCGTCGTGCCACCACAGCGGACATTCGCCACAGATCGCGCGGGAATGCCCACACTCACCGGTGCGCCGAAAATTCCCGCAATAATATTCGCAATTCCGTAGGCCCCAAGCTCGGCATCGGCGTCCGCCGCCTTGCCATGTTGATGCTTGCCCCGGAAATGCTCCACCACGCGCGCCGTCAGCAAGACATAAATCGCAACGACAAAGGCGAGCCCAAAGCCCTGCAGCAGGATCTCCTGCACTTCCATCGGAGACCAACTAAAGCCTGCCAGCGGAGGAATTTCGAGCGGCAAAGAGCCAACTTCTTTCTCGCGCATCGCGAAGCTTTGGGAGAGTGCCAGAGCCACAGCAACGGCCAGCAGCGGGCCAGGAAACTTCTTCCACCGCATCGCGAGAATCTGGCAGATCGCAATCACGACCACGCCGAGCAGCAGAGGTTGCCAGCGAGTCCCTTCGAGCCGGCCGAGCGTAGAAAAGAACTGTGTCAATGGATAGCCGCCGCTGCGTCCAACCGCTGGTCCGAGGCCGAAGAGCATATCCAGTTGCAGGATGATCATCATCGCGCCAATACCGCACGAAAAGCCCGTCACCACGGTCTGCGGCACCTTTTGAACATGCCGCCCCAACCGCAGCACGCTAAAAATCATCAAGAAGATTGCGGCAACAATTGAGATCTTGGCCGCGCCTCCCACGCCTTGGCGCTTCACGGCATCCACGATAAACGGAAGCGTAGGACTGGCGGTGCCCCCGATCATGACGGCGTTGCGTCCGAGCAGGGCGATCACAGGAGCAGTCGCGATGGAGGTGAAAAGGCCGAGCACAGGCGGCAATCCCATCAGGGCTGCCATCGAGAGGCCGTAGGGCAGAGCAATGAGCGCGGCCATCAAGCCGCCAAAAACATCACCCGCGAAGATTTTGCCGTTGTAGTGAAATCGAAACTTTCGCACTGTTCATATACCCGATTGGCGCTCGACATCGCTCAAAATCGCTCAAAATCGCTCAACATAGAACAAGGAGCAGTACGACGTGGTGTGAAAGACGAAGAGCCGACGCTACCTAAAGCACCGGCTCCACTGGAGAAAGGACAAAGAACAACTAGCCCATGATCTTGGTGAAGGCGGCCTTGAACTTCGCCATCTCGTCGGCCGTGCCGATCGAAATGCGTGAGTGCGTCGGCAACGCGGACCACGAACGGCCCACGTAGATATTTTCCGCCATCATCTTCTTCTGGAACTCAGGTGCCGACATTCGAACATCCAACATGAACTTGTTGCTCACGGTTGGCAGGAACTTGTAGCCCTTCTTCGAGACGAATCCGAGAACGTCCTCGCGGATGTCGCCGATGATCTTGCGGCGCTCGGCAACGAGCCCCTTGACCTTCAGCGATGCGTTCGCTCCGACCATACCGGTCACCGCCAAAGCACCGGCCGTGTAAGGCTGGATCTTGGCGAGCAGGTCAGGACGGGCGATCGCGGCACCGGCGCGGAGGCCGGCCATACCGTAAAGCTTCGAGAACGTGCGAAGAATGATGACGTCTTTGTCGGCGGCAACCCATTCCATACCGGATTGCTCGTTCGAAAGGTGAATGTAGGCTTCGTCCAACAGCAGAATGCTGCCGGTCGGCTTGTTCTTCACCAGCCACTCGATATCCGAGCGCATGGTCACCGAACCCGTCGGATTGTTGGGGTTGCAGACGTAGATAAGACCGGGCGTCGCACTGGCGGCGGCCATCGCCTTGACATCGTGCGAGGAGTCTGCGCGGAGAGGAACGCGAATCACTTTCGAACCGATAAACTTGGCGGCTCGTTCGCCCGCTTCGTAGCCCGGCTCGGCGATGACGAAGGGACGTTCCTTGGAGGTGAAGGCCATCACGGCCTGGTGCAACGGAGCACTGGATCCACCCCAGGGTTGAACATAGTCAGGCTTCACGCCTTCCTGATCGGCAAGGGTCTTCGAAAAGCCAAACGTTTCTTCGTAAAGATACCGTCCACCTCTTTTGATGACGCCGTACATTGCCTCAGCGGCCTCAGGACAAGGGCCGAGAGGATTCTCGTTTGCGTTGATTTTGACCGCATCGGCGGGCATATTGGCAACCATGGACAACTGGGCCAGGGCGGCTTCATTATAGAAGGGGAGGGCTGCGCCTGCAGTGGCTAGGGCCGCGAAACGGCCCAAGCTGCGCCGCGAAAAACCGCGCTTGGTGATCTCCTGCTGGAGAACCTCGCGCTGGCTCGGGGTGATGGAGTGATTCATGTGGATCTTCCCTCGGGTACAACTGGTTAGAAGCCTAGGCTTCCGAACGTCGTCTTGGGTTAGATGACGCGCGGAGGCCCAAGTGTTACCGATTATAGCTCTTCTTGCATCCGATTATTCACTCTGTTTAGAATGACACCCGGAAGCCGAGCTGGATGAAGCGCGGGAAGTTCGCCTGCGCCGTGATTTTGCCGAAGGCGCTACCGCCAAAGGCTGTGTTCGGAGCCCGGAAATACGGGGTGTTCATCGCATTCAAAGCTTCTGCGCGGAACTGAGCCTTGACGCGTTCCGTAACGCTGAACGTCTTGAACAGCGACATATCCCAATTCACTTGGCGAAGCGCGCGGGTGTCGATGGTGCGCGACACATTGCCGAAGGTCAGGGCCGGAGCGTTGGAGAACGCCGCGCTGGTGAGGTAAGCCGCGCCTGCGGGACCATCGGTCCACTGGGACTTGGTTCCACCGGCAAACGGATTCACACCCGTCGCGTTCGGCCGCTGGCTCGAGGCGAAGATGATCGAGTTGTTGTTGTTGTTCATGCGAACCTGCAGCGGAAAGCCGCTGTTGATTACGCTCACAGCGTTGACTGACCATCCGCCGACCAGCATGTCCGCAACGCGGTTCATGCCGCCACCGAAGGCCTTGCCCTTACCTACCGGGAGTTCGTAGGTCCAGGCCTGGCTGAGACGATGGGTTGCATCGAGATAGGAGAGGCCGTATTCAGAGCCGAGGTTGTAGACGTTCTGGGGAGCGACGTTGCCTCCATTGAGGTTATTGCCAGCGCCACCGGAAGTCAGATCGAAGTTCTTCGAGAACGTCCATGCGATGAGGAAGCTCAAGCCCTTCGACATGCGCTTCTGGGCCTTCACAACCATCGAATCGTACTTCGCATAGTTGTAGTCGGAGAAGATCATGTTGAGGTTGCCAAAGGACGGGAAGGGGCGAACCAACTGGTTGTTGCTGACATTGGCGCCGGAGATGCCGTTGGAACCACCTTTGCCGAAGTAGGGATTCGGCACGGAGGCGGTGAGGCCCGCGACGCCGAGACCGTAGTAACCGGGTTCAACCTGATTGATGTTGATGCCGCCAGCGGTCTGCGTGAGATGCGTGGAACGCGATCCAACATAGGCGATCGAGGCTGCGATTCCAAAGGGCAGTTCCCGCTGGATATCGAGTGAGAATTGCTGAATGCGGGGAGCGCGTGCGTTCTGATCGAAGAAAGTCAGAGCCTTGCCAATGCCGGTGCGATCGCCGAGCCCGGAACCAACCGGCTTGTCAAGGCCGCCAGAGAAGATGTTCGCCAAGCTTGAGGCCGCAAGAGGAGTACGGTTACCGTCGGCGCTGAACTGTGCGCTGGTGGAAGCAGTGAAGCCTTCGGGGAGATAGGGTCCGGTCAGCGCGATCTGAGGACCCCAGAAGATGCCGTAGCCACCGCGAACGGTCGTCTTGTTGTTGATCTGGTAAGCGAGACCAACCCGAGGCGAAAGCTTGTTCTGCTCGGGGTTGCTGGTCTGGGTCGGTGCGCCGTTGAGGCCGGCGAACATCACCGCGCCCGGAGTATTGAAGCCGGACGTGCGACCGATCGAGTTCACGGCGTTGCGATTGAAACCGACGATCAGGTTGTTGCCGGTTTCGCGCAGGCCGGATTCCCGTTCCCAGCGCATGCCGAAGTTGAGCGAGAGCTTGGAGCTAAAGCGGAAGTCGTCCTGGAAGAATCCCGAATAATACTGCAGATACTGATTAAGGGTCTTCGGAATAAAGCCAGAGGCGCTGTCGGGATTCCCCAGCAGAAGACTGGCGAGATCGGAACCGGTTCGTCCACTGTCACCGGCGGCAAAGTTCGCGCGGGTAAAAGTATCGGTGAAAGAGAAGCTGCCCGAAGAGTTCCCGAAGTCCGCACCGTACATGCTGATGCGGCGGGTATCCATACCGAACTTGAGACTGTGCTTGCCCACAAACTTCGAGAGAATCGCACCGAAAGTCTTCGAGTAGGGGATGAACAGGAAGTTGTTATTGGTTCCCATGTTGTCGCCCGCATAGAAGTTCTGGAAGCTGACACTGGGGAAGGTGAGGCTGGCGATATCCTTGACAAAACCGGAGTTCAGGCCAAGTGTGGTCGGATTGAAGCCCTGGCTCAACTGGAAGCCGTAGTTGGGGAAACGATTGAAGCCATAGCGAACCGCGAGCACGGTGGTGGGGTTGATCGTCATCGTGTTGTTGAGCTGGCTGGAATGCACGATGCGGTCGAGACGCCACTGCTGGGGAGAGGAGACTTTGTCGGGGAACCAGGTTTCGCCGGGTTCGAGGGAGTGGTACCACTGGAAGCCAAAGCTGGCGTTCCACCAGGGAGTCAGTTTGTGATCGACCTTGTAAGTGCGCTGGTCGGCTTCAGAGGGGAGCTTTGCCGCATAGCTGCGGTTGGTGTCACCGTGGAAACGGGCGACGCTGTCAGGATCCGGGAATGTCGCGGCAATGTTGCGGCCGGCAGCACTGATCCTGTTGCCGGGAATGATGTTCCCCGCGAAGGCGGTGCGGACACCGTCTGGAGTGGTGGAAAGAGGATCGTAGATCAAGCGGAGGCCGCCAGCGGAGTTGAGCGAACGGGAGAAATCGCCAGTACGTTCGGCAACCGTCGGAACCTGCGTAGCACCGGCATTGGCTTGGGTGTCGCGGTAGCCTTCGAAGCCGAAGAAGAAGAAGGTCTTGTTGCGGCCATCGTAGACTTTGGGGATCCACACCGGTCCACCGAAAGATCCGAGATAATTGCGGAAGGGCTGGTCGGTTTTGCCGACGCCCGCGCGGTTCGAGAAGAAGCTGTTGGCGAGCCAATCGGTCTGGCGGAAGTAGCCACCGCCCGATCCATGGAAGGTATTGGTGCCGGACTTCATCAGGGCGTTGAACATGCCGCCGCCCGAGCGTCCGATTTCCGCGTCATAGGTATTGGCCTGGATCTTCATTTCCTGCACCGATTCGAGCGAGGCGATGATGATCGCGCGGTTACCCATGTCGGTGATGGCGACGCCATCGAGCAGGTAGTTGTTGCCGCGGACGGGGCCGCCGGCAATGGAGATCATGGACGAGCCGGACTGATCTTGCATTCTGGCGTAAGCCGGATTTCCCACTTGCTGCACGTTGGGCGCGAGGCGGGAGAACATGTAGGGATTGCGTCCAAGGTTGGGAAGGTCGATCAGCTTCTGGCGATCGATGACTTGGCCTTGGGAGGCGTTGGCGGTTTCGATGAGCGGGACTTCTTCCGTCACCTGCACGCTCTCGTTCACGTTGCCAACGTCCATCTTGACGTCGACGGTGAGTTGCTGCTGGGTTTCGATGTTGACGCCTGTGCGTTCATACCTCTTGAAGCCCTGGAATTCGACCGATATCTTGTATTTTGCAGGGGTTACCTGGGTGAAAGCATATTCGCCTGTGGTCGATGTCATGGCGGAACGCTGGTCGGCCGTGCCCTCATTCGTGAGGGACACTTTCGCGTTGGACATCGCAGCTCCCGACGAATCGGTGATGAGCCCACGAAGTCCTCCGTAAATGGTCTGTGCGGATAGCGGGGATACCGCGAATGTTGTACTAAGCAGCGCGAGCGCTGCGAACCGAATCGGTCTGATCATCCTCTTGTGACTCCTGAAGCGAAGTATTGCGAGCGTTCCGGCGATGGACAGAGCCGGATGGTTCACTCGCTGACGAGCAACCGTGCTTACAAGGCATGGGTATGAGGATCTCCGGGCGTACAAAGCCCGGAAGGATTATCTGATTCTGGACGGATTTCAGACCGATGTCAACGCTTCGCCGATCAAAATTCTGAATGGGGCGCATCAGAGGCTGGCCCGGAACTTCGATCCATCGACCGGAACTCGCAAGATCGCCAACGAAACCGGCTCTAATTTGCAAGCCGATCGTTAGACTTACCGTGTGGATCCGTCTCCTCAATTCGGAGTGCAACCAAATTTGCAAAGGCCGGACGACGCATCAGGCAGTCTTCTTTCCAAGCACATAGAAGACGAACTCATCGTCGAGGATCCCGGCCCGGATGACCTGATCTTCGATACTGAGCAGAAGTTCAAGGAAGGTACCGACAAAGGGATCGCTGTCAGCCAACTCGAATGGAAAGTGTCCACCCATGTAGGACAGTAGGGTTCCACCGAATCCCTTCTTTTCAATCACGCGGAATATCCGCGGAATCAGCGCCTTCAACGCCGGGCCGGCAACCGCCTCCGATGGGTCCATCCGTCTGACCGAGTCCTCGGAGGGACACACATAGTGGATCTTTTTCAAGTAAGCCAGATCGGGAGGAACGAGTGGAGGCCCTTTCCAGTGAGGACGCAACTCGCCGGGAACACAGGCCAACGCCGCGTTAATCCATCGTACTTGCAGTTCGCTCAACTGGAAGCGGAACGGCCCCTCGAACTCGACACACACAAGAATTCCGCCGGGCGTCAAGAGATCGTGCAAGTGCAACAAGAGCCTCTCGGTATTTTCAATATGATGGAGGACGCCTTCGGCGACGATGCAATCGAAAGGCCCTTCAAAAGAAGCGGTATTGAGGTCGGCGACCTTGTATTCGATGTCCCGATAGCCAAGCGCTGCGTTCGCTTCCCTGGCGCGATTCAGGGCTTTATCGGCAATATCCGAAGCACAAATCCGACAATGAAATCCTCGCGCGCGGAGATCGCGCTCGATCCATCCCTCATTGGCTCCGAGGATCAGACAGCGTTTTGAGGGATCCCGGAGCACGGGATCCAGGTACTTGTCGGCGACGTAGGCAACCCAGCTCTGTTCGGGATTGCCCGAAACCTTTTTCTGGATGTGGTTCTGGACAATTCCGGTACCGAGCCACATCCCCGCATAACTCATGGCCCGATCAAGATTCCAAGGGTAGATGCCGCCTATGGCAGCATCTTCCAGCTTCGTCCCGTATATCATTTTTTTCAGCGCATTGAACACGAAGTTAAGTTAGCACTTCGATTGATGGGTCGCGAATTGGTTGAGGTCAACGTGCAAATCTGTCACCCATCGTTTGCCATGCTGGCCGACTCTACTTTCCGATCCCAGCCTTACGCCCTTGCGTATCTCCGCGCAGCCAGACCTGCAGCGGCGCCAGCGGACTCGGAGGCGGCCACGGCAAGACCACGCGCAGTGTCTGTGTAAGCGCGGTCCGCGGCCTTGGGCGATTCGCTCACCCCGATGCCTGCCCTTCCCCGCCGCTCCAGATCGATGCCCTTCAGGAATGCAATCGAAAAGCCCCCCCCAAGAAGCGGTATCGAGGTCGGCGACCTTGTATTCGATGTCCCGATAGCCAAGCGCTGCGCTCGCGTCCCGGGCATCGCTACAAGGATTGACCGGACCTCGCGCTTCCGAACAAACCAAGCACGCCGACGAGGATGAGGAGGACCCATTGCGGCAGTTGGAACAACATAGCAACCCCTGAGTGGCCGAGCGCGACTCCGATAAAGACAAACCCAAAGCAAAGCCAGAGCCAGGAGATCAGTTGTACCATCGACCGGTGCCGAAGTGGTTGTTTCGCGGCAATGAGGAGAGCGGCTGCGGATCCGATCAGGGTGACGGATACTAGATGCCAGCAAGCATAAAGCAGCAGACTCAGGGCCTGAGGCAGAGGCGACCGCAGCAAAGGTCCCGCGATTTCGAAAGTCCCCAAGCCAGTGTGAAGCGCGCTTGTGAACGCAGCCAGAAGTCCGGCGGAGAAGAGAATTCGACTCATTTCGAGAAAGCCTTCCGCCCCTGAGAATCTCCACGCAGCCAGACCTGCAGCGGAGCCAGCGGACTCGGAGGCGGCCACGGCAAGACCACGCGCAACGTCTGCGTATCGCGGTCCGCGGCCTTGGGCGATTCGGTCACCACCACACCAGCCTGGCCTTCCCAACCGGCCTTTTCCAGCCGCTCCAGATCGATGCCCTTCAGGATGGCTACGTAGCCACCAGCGGACTTTTCATCGGTCCACGCGATCGAATCGATGCGCGGCATGCGCACCACTGTGCCCAGCGGGAACGCTGCCGAGGCACCCGCCGCTTCGCTCTCGATGACCGCAGTGAGCGAACATCCCGACTGGCCGACCACTCCGGGATCCAACGACGCATAGTAGGTTCCGGCACCGGAAGCCACAAACTTCACGCCCTGATTGCGGTCTCCCAAGCGGACTTTCAGAGCGCCCAATCCCAGCGCCGGCTCGGCGCATTGCAGCGTGATCGAAGCCGGTGCTTCGACATTGTCGGCCTTGATTGTGAACGAAACATACGATCCCGCGGGCAGTTCGCCTTCGCGCAACGCTGTCGGAACAACGTCCGGCAATGCCGCCGCAGCCGCCGTGATCTTCGGCTTGGGCCCCGCCACCTGAAAGGCCAGCCCTGCCACAGAACGCACCCGCGCGCCGGGCTTCAGCGCAGCCGCCATCGTCACCACTCCGTCGCGTTCCGTGTCCGATCCATCGAGCATCTGGATCCGCAATCCCTCTGGCGTTTCGATTGTGGAAACCAAGCGATCGAGCCCCGTACCGCGCAGCGTCACCCGCTGCGGCTGGCTTTCGCCCAGATTCACGCGGATCGGTAAGTTCGACACGCGCGGCGGCACGGGGGAGATCTGCAGCGGGATGTCCTGCGGCCGGCCGTTGACCTGTTGCACCGCGAGTAGATACGAACCCGCATGAAAGCTTTCGGTGTTGATCTCGAGTTCGAGTTTGTTCTGTGGCCCGGCGCGGAACCCCTCGGGCAAGCGGAATTCCAACGGCGTGTGGATCGCACCCAACTTCCCTGCTCTTTTCAGCGATACGCGTTGGACGAACTGAAAATCGGTTCCATCGAGTTCGACCGGCACAGTTCCTGAGTTTTCGACCAGCCGCACCGCGGAATCCGCAGTAAGCCGGGCTTTCGAAAGATCGCCGGGGGCCGCCACGCGCCAAGATCCATCGACGTTCACCGTCTCCCAATCCCAGCGTCCCTTCAACTTATAGGTGCCCGGAACCAGTGCGACGCGCCGCAGATCCATCTCCGCCCAACCGCGCGTGGACGCGGTTCGCAGCTTCACGAGAGTCTCTTTGTTGGTGGCCGTATTGACGAGCGACCATTCGCGGACGCGATTCAGCAAACCCCAATCCTGCCGCGAGGCGGTCTTCACTGAGATCGTGCTGCGCGCGCCTGCCGGGATGCTCGTCGCAAAGCCCTGCGCAAACTTGGGGGCGGTGGCGTTGGTCAACTGATAGCCCCACAAATAGACCATCCGGTTGCGGCTGCGGGAGAGCGTCTTTTGGGCGCAGAGTGTAATGGCGTCACCGGATGCGGATTCCGCATAGACGGTACGAAACTCGGAATCGGGCATCAGCCAAGTCTTCGCCATGCTCAAGGCACCCCCGCCAGGAAAGAGTCCACCGGCGTTTTCGAAGAACATGCCGGCGGCGAGTCCCGAACGAGTCTGCGGACCGACGGTGGTGCCGAAGGTGAGGGGATTGAAATAGGTGGAGGTGGGGTTGAGAGCGCGGGTGAGGGTGAAGAGCGCCTGTTCTACGGGCGTGTTGGCGGAGGCTTGCCCGGGGTCGGCAGCTTCGTCTTCTTCGGCATCGAGCAGTGTAAGTGCTTCGATGGTGTTCTCGAGTTCGACGGTGCGCTCGGCGTAGCGGGCGAGGTCGTCGATGAGATCCTCATCGCGGGAAACGAGATTGATCACGCGTTTTTCGTCCAGCCCTTGCGGCGCGAAAGCGATCAACATCGTGCCGATGCGGAACGGCGCGATCCACTCGGCGGTGGCTCCAGCGGGCTTCGGTTCGAGGACGACGGCCCCCTGTGCGGCGCGTTGGTCAGGATCGGCGGGCACGGCCACAATGGCGAGTTTGCCATTCCTTTTGAGACTATCGGGCAGTTGAATCGGCTCATAAGTGATCTTGCTATTGGCGGCGATATTGTTGAGCGCGCGGACAGGCAAGGGATTGGTGCCATTGGGGGAAGAAACGAGGATGCGGAAGGTGCCAACAGCGGCGGTTCCGACACAATTTCGAGTTTGAGAAAAGGTAAGAAGAGAACAAATCCATGCAGCGAGCAAGATGCGATAGATCATGCTCTCTAGATTAACTTGGATTGGATTTGGTGGACGGCACGGGGATCGAACCCATGACCTCCACGTTGCGAACGTGGCGCTCTCCCAGCTGAGCTAGCCGCCCACACGGCTTCATGGAAAGTATAACATGAGGAAAACATGGTTTGCGAGATTCTGAAGCTGGGAAATCCGCTTTTGCGGGAGATTTGTACGACTCTGGCGGATCCCAGGGACGCAGCGCCGACGGTGACCGCGTTGGCCGATACGCTACGGCATTCGCGTGAAACCACGGGATACGGCCGCGCGATCGCCGCCCCGCAGATCGGGATCCTGCAGCGGGTAATCTTTCTCAATGTGGAAGGCGACCGGCCTTGGCCGCTGGTGAATCCTGTGATCACGGCGCGCAGTGAGGAAACGATTGTCGTCTGGGACGCCTGCCTAAGCTTTCTGTCGATCTTTATGATGGTGCGGCGGCACAGGTACGTCACGGTGCGCTATCAGGATCTTTCGGGTGCGACGCATCGGGTGGAGGCGGGTCCGGAACGGGATCTGGCGGAGCTACTGCAGCATGAGATCGATCATTTGGACGGTGTGCTTTGTATCGACAGGGTGGAGGATTTGAAGACCGTCTGTTCGAAAGAGGAGTTCGAGTTGCGGCACCGGTCCGAGAGCCCGTACGCGAACTAATTTAGGCCGCCCCGGCTTCTTATATGTCGTATAGGTGCAATTTGGCCGGGTCCTCCGCAATACTTAGAACGCATGCACCTTCCTTTGAATCTACGTAGGTTAGGAGAAGTCAATGAATAGGAACCTGAAGTCCTTGTTCGCCGCTGTCGCAGTTGCGGCTCTACCCCTGTTGTTTCTGGGTACGGCAAATGCACAGGGTAAGCCCAAACCCAACCAGTTCTGGTGGCCCGACCAACTCGATCTCTCACCGCTTCGGCAACACTCCGCCGAATCCAACCCGCTAGGCGAAAAATACGACTACGCCAAGGCATTTGCAACCCTCGATCTCAAGGCGGTCAAGCAGGATTTAGACAAGGTTCTAAAGACTTCGCAGCCGTGGTGGCCCGCCGACTATGGCACCTACGGACCCTTCTTTATCCGAATGGCCTGGCACACCGCCGGTACGTACCGGGTGAGTGACGGACGCGGCGGAGCGGGCGGCGGTCAGCAGCGATTCGATCCGCTCAATAGCTGGCCGGACAACGCCAATCTCGACAAGGCGCGGCGGTTGCTTTGGCCGGTCAAGCAGAAGTACGGCCAGAAGATTTCCTGGGCGGATTTGATGGTTTTGGCTGGAAATGTCTCACTGGAATCGATGGGTTTCAAAACGTTTGGGTTTGCCGGCGGGCGTAAGGACGACTGGGAACCAGATTTGGTCTATTGGGGACCGGAGAAGAAATTTCTGGCCGACGAACGTTACAGCGGCGATCGCAAGCTCGCCCAGCCTCTCGCGGCTGTGCAGATGGGCCTTATCTATGTGAATCCTGAGGGTCCAAACGGTAATCCGGATCCGCTGGCAGCCGCCAAGGACATCCGTGAAACCTTTGGACGCATGGCGATGAACGACGAAGAGACACTCGCGCTCATCGCCGGTGGCCACACTTTTGGCAAGGCGCATGGCGCCCACGCGCCGGGTAAGTGCGTAGGTCCCGAACCTGCGGCCGCCGGTCTCGAGGCGCAAGGAATCGGCTGGGACAATAAGTGCGGCAAAGGCAATGCTGGCGATACGGTCACCAGCGGTTTGGAAGGGGCTTGGACATCCACCCCGGCGAAATGGTCTTCGGAGTATCTCGACAACCTGTTTGCCTTTGAATGGGTGAAGACAAAAAGTCCCGCGGGTGCGACCCAATGGATTCCCGCCAAGGGTCAGGCCTCGACCCTCGTCCCGGACGCCCACGATCCGGCCAAGCGGCATGCGCCGATCATGTTTACCACCGATGTGGCCCTGAAGATGGACCCGAGCTATCGCAAGATTGCGATGCGCTTCAAGGAAAATCCTGAGGAATTCAGGCTCGCGTTTGCCAAGGCATGGTTTAAGCTGACTCACCGCGATATGGGACCCCGGGCTCTCTATCTTGGCCCCGAGGTTCCGAGCGAGGACTTGCTCTGGCAGGATCCCCTTCCGCGAGTGAATCATCCGCTGGTCGAAGCGAAGGACATTGCTGACCTGAGGTCCAGGATCCTCGCCTCTGGCGCGACCGTGCCGGAACTGGTCCGGACGGCTTGGGCTTCGGCCTCCTCGTTCCGCGGCACCGACATGCGCGGTGGCGCAAACGGAGCTCGTATTCGCCTCGCACCGCAGAAGGATTGGGAAGTCAACAATCCGCGTGAACTGGCGAAAGTGTTGCCGCGTCTTGAGGCCATTCAGAATGAATTCAACCGTGCGCAGTCTGGCGGAAAGAAGATTTCCCTTGCCGACCTGATCGTTCTGGCTGGTGGAGCCGCGATCGAGCAGGCTGCGAAGAATGCCGGACACGACGTGCAGGTCCCGTTCACGCCAGGGCGCGCTGATGCGTCGCAAGCGCAAACCGATGCGGCCTCATTCGCCTCCTTGGAACCGGTTGCGGACGGCTTCCGAAACTACTTTCGCAGTGGTCTGAGCATGTCTCCGCCAGAGATGCTGGTTGGCAAGGCCAAGCTGTTGACGCTGACAGTTCCTGAAATGACCGTTCTCGTGGGCGGTATGCGGACCCTGAATGCCAATGCCGCGCAAGCCGGACACGGCGTTTTCACCGACCGACCGGGGACTCTCAGCAATGACTTCTTTGTCAACCTGCTCGACATGTCCACGAAATGGAGCAAGTCCGCCGGCGCGCAAGGTGTATACGAGGGAAGCGATCGCGGGACCGGCAAGGTCAAGTGGACGGCGACTCCCGTTGACCTGGTGTTCGGATCGAGTTCCGAGCTGCGCACAGTGGCGGAAGTGTACGCTTCTGTCGACGGCAAAGAGATGTTCGTGCGGGATTTTGTGAAGGCATGGACCAAGGTGATGACTTTGGATCGTTTCGACGCGCGGTAGGCGTCGAAGGAACCTGAAGCAGGCCGCGCCGAACCTAAAGTGGTTCGGCGCGGTTTTCGATTTGGACACTGCTTCCGGTTGAGAGGAACTTGGGGCAGCCGCGTCATTCATCAATTCGTCAACTTGAAGTGCTGGCGTTAAGTCATTCAGGCAGTAGGTCCAGCGTGATCGTACGATTGGCTCACTTCCAGGATGTCGAGACTCTTCCTGTATGGCAGCATGGTTCTGTATGGCAGCATGGTTCTGTATGGCAGCATGGTTGTTTGCCTAGCCATGTTGGGCTGCCACCGACTGTCCCGTGATTCGCGATTCCAGCTGCGACACGATGGTGAATCTCGCTCAACCCTGGGTTGAAGAATACTCTACCGTTGCGCCCACCTTTTCGGTGGAAGTTGGCGTCCCAGTTCCTGACGCGCATTCGCACCAGCGAGGAGCAGTTGCTGGCATTCGTCAACCCGGATTGTAGATCCTTGCGCACCAATTCCACCACGTCCCCTTACTTGCCAAGAATGTCGTGAATGGCCCGCAGGCCGGGATTCATGGGATATTCCGTCCGTCTCTCTAGATCGGCAAAAGTTGGTTGCAAAGTAGTCAGCCGCATATTTTGTGAAAAACACGCCGGGGTGCCAATCTTCTCTCTTCTCGCAGGTTTCGCCCGCAACCGCCTGAGAAACCTATCACTCTTGTGCGGCGAGTGCTGTAGTTTCAAACTCGGAACAGGCAATCGACGCATGGCGATACCTTGTGATGGAACCGGGAGAGCGCGAGGCCGCCAAGCGCAGGAGACGCCAGCGATCCAATCGAGTGGACAGCGGCCACGATGCACTGGCAATCTACCTGCATCCGGACAATCCCTTGAACACGATTACGCTGGATGAATTGGCGCAAGTGGAGTAACCGTACCCGGTGTCAAGAGCGACGAAGTGATTCTCATGAGCTCTTGAGTCACGGTGTCCTTTCTTCGTTGTCTTGAAGGAGGAGCGACGTTCCGAACGATTCGCGGTTTGCATCGGTCACGATTCTTTCACAGAGTCAAAGTAGCTGTAAAGAGCGGGGACAACCAGGAGGGTCAGGGCGGTTGAGGAGATGAGGCCGCCAATGACTACGATGGCGAGGGGGCGCTGGACCTCAGAGCCCGGGCCGGTGGAGAACAGAAAAGGCACCAGGCCGAGGGCGGCGACGCTGGCGGTCATCATGACGGGACGGAAGCGCATCGCGGCACCCTCACGAATAGCTTGCGCGCGGGGCATGCCTGAATCTCGCAGGCCGCGGATATAGGAGACGAGGACAACACCATTCAAAACGGCAATCCCCCAAAGAGCGATGAAACCGACTGAGGCGGGAACCGAGAGATATTCGCCAGATAAGAAGAGGGCCGCGATCCCACCGATGGAAGCAAAGGGGAGGACGAGAATGATCAGTGAGGACAGACGCAGCGAACGGAAGAGCAGGAAGAGCAGGAAGAAGATCGCCGCGATCGTAATGGGGACGATGAGGGTGAGATGACGCAAGGCGCGTTCCATGTTCTGGAACTGGCCACCCCACTCGAGATAGTAGCCAGAGGGAAGCGTGACTTGCTGTTTGACCTTCCGCTGAAGCTCGGCCACAAAGCCGCCGAGATCGCGGTCACGGACGTTGATGCCAACGACGATGCGGCGCTTGCTCATCTCTCGCTTGATTTGGGAAGCACCCTCAAGCAACTCGATTTTGGCAAGGCTGCCAAGGGGAACTTCAACGCCATTGGGGGCGGTGAGAAGAATGGCGCGAATGTCAGCGATGTTGCGGCGGAGCGCTTCAGGAAAGCGGACAACAGCCTGGAAGCGGCGTTCGCCTTCGTAGATCTCGGTGGCGGATCGACCGCCGACAGCGGCTTCGATGGAGTCGTTGACGTCGCTGGCGTTCAAGCCATTGCGAGCGATGGCTTGGCGGTCGATGGTAATGGTGAGGTTGTGCTGGCCGAGAACCCGGTCAATCTTGACGTCACCGAGGCCTCGAACCGTTGTGGCCGCTTTGGCGATCTCTCCAGCCGTTGCAATCAGGGTTTGAAGGTCGTCTCCGAAGATCTTGACTGCGACATCGGCCCGGACGCCGGTGACCATTTCGTCGACTCGATCCGAAATGGGTTGGGCGATCACGACGTTGAGACCGGGGAGGGTGGCGATGCGTTTGCGGATCTCTTCCGCGATTCGATCCTGGGTAATGCCCTTGCGTTTTTCGATAGGCTCAAGCTGGACCATCATGTCGTTCTCGTTGTAACCAGCGGGGTCAACGGGAGACTCGCCACGGCCGAGGCGGCTGACGACGGCCTTTACCCCGGGAAGGTCCTTGATCAGATTTTGGGCTTGGAACTCCATTCGAATGGATTCTTCGAGCGATATATTGGGGACGCGGTCCGCGGTCGGGGAGACAACGCCTTCTTTCATCTCGGGGATGAACGAGGTGCCGAGATAAGGAAACAGCGCGAGGGTTCCGGCCAGGAGCAGAACGGAAGCGGCGATGGTGATTCCGGGGTTGCCGGTGGTTGCGTTGAGAAAAAACAGATATGGACGCTTGAGCCAGCGGACGAGGAAGGTGTCATGTTCGCTGCCACCCTTGAGTAGAAAGAATGAGAGGACCGGGGAAAGCGTGAGCGAGATGATCAGCGAGATTGCCAGAGAGATGGCGATTGTGATGGCCAGCGGGGCGAACATTTTACCTTCCATATCCTGCATCGTGATCAGGGGAAGGAAGACGAGAATGATGATACAGATGCCGAATACGACTGGGGTGGCAACTTCGAGAGTAGCGTCCAGGACGATCTTCATGCGGTCAGATCCAGGACTGTGACCGAGCTTGGCGTAGACATTTTCAACGACAACCACGGAACCGTCGATCATGAGGCCGACCGCGATGGCGAGTCCTCCGAGGGACATGAGGTTGGCCGACATGCCGTAGTAATTCATGACTACGAAGGTGAGTGCGGGAGTGAGCACCATGGTGGCGATGACGATGATGCTTGAGCGGAGGTCTCCCAGGAAGAGGAAGAGGATGATGACAACGAGGACGATGCCTTCGATGAGGACGCGGCTTACGGTGGAAAGGGCGGCATCGACGAGTTCGGATCGATCGTAGTAAGGGACGATGCGGAGGCCGTTGGGAAGCATGCCGCCGCTGTTGATCTCCTCGACGCGGGCCTTGATTTTGGTGACGATTTCCTTGGCATTGCCAGCGGCAATCATCATGACAATGCCGCCAACGGACTCGGTATAGCCGCCTTTGACCATAGCGCCGTAACGGACTTCTTCGCCGATGGACACTTCCGAGACATCGCGAATGCAGATGGGTGTCGAGCGGACTTCCTTAAGAACAACATTTTTAATGTCGTCAATGCTCTGGATCAAGCCAATGCCGCGAACCAGGAGAATTTCCGGGCCGCGCGAGAGGATTCCGCCACTGGAATTGGCGTTGTTGCGGGCTAGAGCTTCATGCACATCGTGGATGGTGATGCCGTAGTATCGCAAGCGGATGGGGTCGACGAGGACTTGATACTGCTTGACGAAGCCGCCTGTGGAATTGATTTCAGCCACGCCGGGGATTGAGCGGAGAAGCGGCCGGGAGATCCAATCCTGGACGATACGGCGGTCGATCAGCTCTTGCTTGGTGAGCGGACGTTTTCCGTCGTTCGGGCTTTCGATCGTGTATTGATAGACCTCGCTGAGGGCAGTCGAAACCGGGCCGAGGACGGGGACGATGCCTGAGGGCAGGCGGCTGCGGACGTCGCCGAGGCGCTCGCTGACAAGCTGACGGGCGAAATAAATGGGAGTGGAGTCGGTGAAGACGAGCGTAACGATGGATAGACCGGGTTCATTCTGAGAACGAAGCTCAGTGAGGCCAGGCAAGCCGGTCATGCCAATTTCAACGGGAATGGTGACGATGCGCTCCACTTCCTCTGGCGAGCGGCCTGGTACCTCGGTGGCGACCTGCACCTGGATATTGGTGACATCGGGAAACGCATCCACTGAGAGTTTTCGTGTGGCGTCAAGCCCGAATGCCAGCCCGATCAAGGAGAGGACAATTACAACGATGCGCTGCTGGAGCGCCGAGCGGACGAGAGAATTCCACATCGGCGATCAGGCTCCCTCGCTACCACGGACCGCGAGGCGGCGGCGCTCATTGTTGAGGTGAAAGGCACCATCGAGAACAATTCGATCCTTGGGGCCGATGCCATCGAGTAGGACGCGACGGCCATCGAACTCTTCTCCGAGAGCGACTGGGCGCAATTGGAACGAACCTGGGGTGCGTTCGACGAAAACGTTTTCAGTATTGCCTTCGCGGACGATTGCGGAAAGGGGAATGAGATTGCGCGTGGCAGCTTGCTCTTTCAGGCGCATGATGGCCAGCATGGCTGGTTTGAAGCGGCCGTTGGGGTTCGGCAGGTCCATGCGGGCGCGGACCGTGCGCGTTTCCGGGTTGAGGGTGGAGCTAACGAAGCTGAGTATGCCGGGAAGACGGCGGCCCGGGAATGCGGAAATCTCGGCCTCAACGGAAAGACCCTGGACGAGCAGGCTGGTGTTCTGTTCATGCACGTCCGCGACCAGCCAGACGTGGGACAAATCAGCCACTTCGAAAACGGTGTCCGAGGGCTGGATCATTTGGCCGAGTGTGATCTTTCGATCGAGAACGGTGCCGTCCATTGGAGCGATGACGCGGGCAACGGAATTGATGGTGCGCGTACGGCGGAGTTCTTCAACCGACTCGGGAGTCATGCCGAGCAGCCCGAGTTGATCGCGAGCGGCATCGAGTTCAGCGGAGGCTTCGAGGAGTTCGGCCTCGCGGCGCTGGAGTTCCGCGTTGCCGATGACGTCGGCTTTGAGCAACTGTTGGGCTCGCTCGACGGCACGCTGGTTGAGTTGCTTGGCTGAGAGCGCCTTGAGGAAGCTGAGCTGGGCATCGGACAAGCCTGTGCTATTGAGTAAGGCGAGGACTTGACCTTTCGTGACCTGCTGGCCCTCGTGGACGAGCAAAGAACTGATACGGCCCAGCACTGGCGAGCCGACGCGGGTGACCCGAGTTTCGTCAACTTCGACGCGAGCGGACACATCGAATGAAGCGCCAACGGACGAGGTGCTGGCGGTACCGAGCTTCAGGTCTTTGAGCAGCGAGGGAGAGGGCTCGATGATTGTTGGATCGAAGGCGGACTTCTTTGGCTCTGGAGCAGGAGGAGCGGTTTTGTTACAGCCGGCGAGCAACAAGGCCGCTGCCAATATCGGAAAGATGCGGGGCGTCATGGGATGTTTCTCCGGAGGTCAACGGCGCGCAATTCATCGAGATCGACGAGGGCCGTTTGACGGTCATACTGGGTGTTTAAGAAATCGAGGCGAACGGTGCGGAGGACGCGCTGGGAATCGAGCACTTCGAGGATGCCGCGTTCTCCGAGGCGATACGCTACTTCAGCCGCACGAACCGCCTCATTTGCCTCTCGAAGCAAGCCTTGTTCAAAAGCGCTCAACTGCTGGTTGGCAAGGTTGTAGCGGGCATAGGCACTCTCGAGGGCGGAAACGAATTCCAATTCTCGATTGCGAGCCAGGGCGGCTGCTATGCGGACTTGAGCGGCCGCTTCGGCGATGGGACCTTCGCGACGATTCCAGAGATTGATTGGGATCGAGACGCCGAAGCGATAGCTGGGGCTATCGGGGGGACGCTCGATTTCGGCAAGTAGTTGGGGTTGGGGGCGGCGCTGGGCAACCTCATAGC
>Ga0163147_10002060_pt1 | contig 29345 bp, 23 predicted proteins | sample OliLakLV19MP6G1_FD_148597 | JGI IMG/M metagenome (GOLD analysis project Ga0163147, IMG submission 148597) | Freshwater microbial mat bacterial communities from Lake Vanda, McMurdo Dry Valleys, Antarctica- Oligotrophic Lake LV.19.MP6.G1 | ecosystem: Environmental > Aquatic > Freshwater > Lake >...
TTATTCACCTATCCATGGGATTAAGCTCAAAATCCACAAATTTGAACCCAAGAAACACATAATGAACCCAATAGGACTGGGGCAAAATGCGGTCTGCACGGGTAGGTGAATAAATACCAGCGTGGAGAGGGGGTTGGGGGGTGAGGTGAACGGTTTAGAGCCTATCCAAAACTCAGGTTAAAGTAATGAAAAGACGGCAACTTCTCTTGCTCAGTCCCTCATCTAATACAGTGGCTGTGGGATTGTCACCCGAATATGCGTTCCGGCGTCCGTTTGGCTGTGGACTTCAAAGGTTCCGTTCATGCGTTCGGCGCGTTCGCGCATCGACTTCAAGCCCAAATGTCCCGGAAATGCGCCGCTTGGATCGAAGCCGACGCCGTTATCTTTGATCGACAGCAGGTAGCCGTCGTCGCAGATCGTCAGCTTGAGTTCGATATCGCTGGCTTGCGCGTGCTTAACCGTGTTGTGCAGCGCCTCGCGCGCGATCCGATACAGCGTCTCTTTCGCCTCGATGCTAAACGTTGGCTCGTCGCAGAACTCCGTCACGACCCGGATGTTATGCCGCGCTTGCAGCGATGCCGCTTGCTTGACCAGCGCCGTGATCAAACCTTCCTGCTCCAGTGATTCGGGGCGCAGCTCGAAGATTAGCGCGCGCATCTCCGCGAGTCCGGCTTCTGCCAGCGACAGCACATAATCGAGCGGTTCGCGCACGCGCGATGGATCGCGGTCGAGCAGCATTTTCGCCGTGCGCGCGCCTAAGCCGATGCCGTATAACGCTTGCGAGACCGAATCGTGAAGTTCGCGCGCTAACCGCGTTCGTTCTTCGAGCGCCGCCAGTTCTTGCGCTTGCGTGTACAGCCGCGCGTTCTGGACGGCGACAGCGATCAAGTCCGCCAGCATCGCCATGATATACACATCGGTATCGGTGAAGCGATTGCTTTTGTTCGACTGCACATCCAAGACGCCGATCAGCCGATCCCCCGCTACCATTGGCACGGCGATTTCGGAGCGCAAGTCTGTAATGTGGGGGAGCAGCGTGAAACCTTCTGCCTCTTTCATGTTGTTGACGATCACACTTTTGCGCGTCTTGCCCGCGCGCGCCACAACCGAATAATCGGCGTCCAGCGGCATCGACTCGCACATTTCCAATACGCCGCCCGACGGTTTGCGTTCGACGCAGCGCAAGACAGGACGCGGTTCGTCGCCCACGAGATAGATGGCGATGTGATACTGATTGAAGTTCTCTTGCGCCAGATGATAGACCGTTTCGACCAACTCCACGACATCGAGGCGGCTGGCGGCGGCGGCGCTGATGCGCGCAATCGTCTGGAGTTGATGCGCGCGCAGTTCCGTCTCGCGGCGTGCTGCCTCTTCCGCGAGATAGGCGCGGCGGCTGGTCACGACGCTGGCAGTCGTCGTCTGGACAGCGGCGAATAGATCGCGCATCTCTTGATCGAAGGTGCGCGGTTCGCGCCAGACGAACGTCAGTACGCCTTGCAGCGCGTCGTTGGTGTACAGCGGTTCCATCACCACCGCGCCCCATCCGACGCGGCTGAGAAATTCGCGCGATTGCGCCGAATCTAAGCGTCCATCGTCGAGTGTATCCTCAATGAACAGCATCTCCGTTGGATAATCGTAGATGAGGCTGAGGATCGGGTACTGACTCAACGGGAACGATGCCAGCGGGAGCAAACTGAGCGGGATCGGGCTGTCACCGTCCTCCGCGCGCAAGGCGACAATGTTTACGCTGTCGCGCGCTTGGCTGTACGACAAAATCGACAGCGTTGCGCCGTAGCGTTCGGCTAACGTAGCAACGGCGGCGAGGATCGACTGTTCGTCGCGCGCTTGCGACAAGGCGGCATTGACGCCCGCCAATGTCTCGGCGCGGCGGCGCGATGCGTCCGTCTCCATGCGCAAGCGAATGCGTTCCAACGCCGACGAGACCATTTCGCCAATTGCCGCATTCAGGCGGTGTTCCTGTTCGGTCAGTTCATCTGGCAGCAGATCGTCGTCGTCGTTGAAGATACGCAGCGAAAAACCGGCGTCGTCTCCGACTTCTAAGCGGGCGAGGGCGTCTGCGATTTCTTCGTAGTTGTGCGCCGCGTTGACTGCCTCGCTGATGCGATACAGCAGCTCTTGTTCGCGGCGCGCCGCTTGCTCCGCCAGATATGCGCGGCGCGAGGCGACAATCGACGGCAGCGTGCGCAGCAGCGAATTGTAGATGTAGCGTTCTTCATCGTTGAATGTATGGGGCTTGAACCATGAAACGGTCATGACGCCCCGACAGCGCCCGCCGTTGAACAGGGGCAGCGTGGCAAGGGCGCGCACGGGCATCGAGTCCGTGATGGCGATTCGCACATCAGGCGCGATCCGCCCCTCGGTTTCGATATTTTCGATCAACAGCGCCTGATCGGGCGAGTCGTACCACAAGCTGACATAGCCGTATTTGCCAATGGGATAGAACATATGGCGGCGCTCATCGAACATCTCGGCGGCGTCGCCCTGCCAGATGGCAATCGCATCAGAGCGAATCGGGATCGGCGTTTCGTCCGGATCAGGGTCAATGTAGTTCAAGATGATCCGATCCGCGCCGTGCAACCGCGCGTAGAGCGCCACCGCATCGACGATCTGCATCTCATCGACGGCTTGCGAGAGGGCGGTGTTGATGCGGACGAGGTGTTCCGCGCGCGCCGCCCGCCGTCGATTTTCTTCCAATAGTCGCAGCGAGTCGATCACAGGGGCGGTTTGGCGGATCAGCGCCGTATAGATGCGCCGATCCCGCGCGGTGAAGGTATACGGTTCGCTCCAACTGAAAATCAGCGTGCCAACCCAACGTCCGCGATTGTTGAGCGGCAGCAGCGCCATACTCCATTCGTGATCTTCAGCCAGTCGCTGGCGCATCAACGGGTGAAAATGACGATAGCCGGGCGCATCGTTGAGCAAAAGCGGCTGATCGGGTGTTTCGAGCCAGCCTTTCGGCAAGCCGACCTCGCCATATTCACGGTATTCGCCGCCGACGCCGCGCGCCACCGCGCCCTCTGCGACCCATTCCGCCATGATCCGCCCCACGCGCGGGGCATCTTCGCGTTCGCCATGCGTGTAGAGCAAGCGCGCAGCAGTCGCCCCATGTTCGCGGGCATATGCCAGCACCGCGTCAAGAACTTCATCCGGCGTCGACGCGCCCGCCAGCTTGTTCGATATCGCGTACAGGATATCGATTTCGTCTTTATATACGCTGCGAAACGCCATCGTCTTACGCCCGGCAAACTTACACGAATAGATGTTCAATTATAACTGAGAATCAGCGATTCGGCAGGCTGTCCACCAAGCCAATCCGCAGTGCGTGGAGCGCCGCTTGCGTCCGGCTGGATACATTGAGTTTGCTGAGAACGTTGCTGACGTGCGTCTTGACGGTCTTTTCGCCAATCGTCAGGTGCAGTGCGATATCTTTGTTCGACATGCCCATCGCCAACAGACGCAGCACTTCCGTCTCGCGCTCTGTTAGCGATTCTGGACTTTCGGGCGCGCGTACTTCACGCACAAGGCGCGCCGCCGCCTTCGGGGAAAGCTGCACCTGCCCCGCCGCTGCGGATTTGATCGCCCGGATCAATTCGTCCGACTCGGTGTCTTTGAGCAAATAGCCAATCGCACCCGCGCGGATCGCGCCGACGACGGAGTTATCTTCCAATACACTGGTGAGCGCGATCACCTCGACATCGGGCATCGATTGGCGGATCGCGGTCGTCGCTTCGATGCCGTTCATGCCCGGCATCAGCAAATCCATCAACACAACGTCGGGCGATAGTTGGCGTGCCATGAGGACGGCTTGCTTGCCATCAACCGCCTCACCAATGACATCGAGATCGGGGTCGAGGCTCAAGAACATGCGCAATCCCTGCCGCACGACAGCATGATCATCCGCGATTAAAATCCGAATCGGCATCCTTCATCTCCCTTATAACCCAAATCGGCACAACGTTATGGTTTAAGGATAACATCATGTTGGATCGCAGACGATGGAAAACGGGGTGACATTCATCCGACTTTAGACTGAAATTGAAGCGGATACGCATTGTCACGAACCGTTTGTTTACTTCTGCGCCTGAATCGCATAGACTGAAATAGATTATTTTGTTGGAGCAGATTTTGCGGTCAATCGGTTGCTCCATTGCGATTCGAGGAGAATATCGACCTTATGAAAACCAACTTATTCACGCGGTCATTCGCTAAATTCGCTGTCGTCGGTGCGCTGTTGATCGCGGTCGGTGTGGTCGCTGCAGAGGATGTGACCGTTCCGACGGGGGGCAGCCCGCTGAACGTCAATCCAGATAGTATCACCTTCGATCCGCTGCTCACGGCGGATACGGGCAGCGCACAAGGCGGATTGGTACCCAATAACGCGTTCAATTCAGGCGTACAAAGCAGCTTCTACTACACAGATGTCAACCTTATTCATGGCATGGGCGAGATCATCGCCGGATTTAACAACGATAATGGTTCAACGATTGACTTAACCAACGGTCCCAGCAATGGCGGCATTGGGGCGCGTACAGGCATTCGTTCGAGCTGGTCAGGACGCTACTTGGTCAATCTGCCGGGCGATGATCTGGTCGTGACGGATAACGGCAGCGCCGGTGGCATCGAATATTATGTCATTCGCGTCAAGCCGGTCGATGATGTGGTGAGCAACTTCTACTATTCACCGCAAGATGCCTTCCAAGACTCCAATGGCATTGATGATGGCGCACCTGGTCCCGTCGGGGATGTGGGCGATTTCTTGACCGCGTTCGATCTATCCGATCTTGGCTATGCGACCTGCGCGACCTTCGAGTACGTCGAATTCTACGAGATGTTGACCTCGGATCAGTTCGATAGTACAGGGTATGGCTTCGTTGGAGGTGGCACAACCCGGTTCTATCGTCCGCCTCTGTTGGATCAGATTGATACGATCTTCGGCGGCTTGATCAGCCAATTCTTCGATGCCGATATTGGCTTCGTCTTTGCCCGTAATGCTGCCAATCTGGTCAACATTGCGTCTGCGAATCTTGAGTCAACCACCGGTGATGATTGCAGCCAAGTCCCGTAGGGCGCGATGACTGGCGGTTAGTTCGTTTTTTGCATCGATGTAATTGACCATGTTTGGCGACCGCTGCCCTGCTATCAGGACCGCTTGCTTGCCATTGAGCGCCACATCAATGCCATTGACCGTTAAGGCTTAAGTACGTGTCTTGCCCATGTCGCATGACGGTATAATCTCCGCTATCAAAATCTGACTCGGCATCATTCATCGCCCATATTGTACAAAATCCAAAAACGTGATGTTTTAGGGTTAACAGCGCGTTAAATCGCGGACGGCGTGAATCGAGCCGACATCCCCCTACGCAAATCTGAGCTTAGAAAAAAGGTAAAACGTAAAATTACACAGTTGTCATGAATCGTTTGTTTACTTACCTCCCCAAATGGCATAGACTGAAGTGAAGTAAATTACCTTGCTGGAGCAGTTTTCAAGTTCAATTGACTGCTTCATTGCGATTCGAGGAGCATATCGACGTTATGAGAACCAAGTTATCCACTCGCTCATTCAGAAGTTTTGTCGTCATCAGCGCGCTGTTGATCGCCGTTGGTGTGGTTTCGGCGGCGGATGTAACCGTTCCAACGGGCGGGAGTCCGGTGAACGTGAATCCGAATAGTATCACATTCGATCCGACGCTGACGGCGGATACGGGCAGCGCGCAAGGCGGTTTGGTGCCGAATGTTGCCTTCAGTTCTGGCGTGTTGGGTTCAGCTTTTTATACGGGCGTCAATCTCGACCACGGCATGGGGGAGATCATTGGCGGTTTAAGTTTCAATAATGTGAATGGCGCAGCGATTGACCTCACCAACGGTCCCGCTAATGGGGGTACCGCGCCGCGCACGGGCATTCGGTCGAGCTGGTCGGGTCGCTATCTGGTCAACCTGCCGGGTGATGATCTGATTGTGACGGACAATGGCAGCGCGGGCGGCGTCGAATACTATGTCATTCGCGTCAAGCCGGTCGATGATGTGGTGAGCAACTTCTACTATTCACCCCAAGATGCGTTTCAAGATACCAACAGCACCGATGATGGCGCGACGGGGGCGGGTGGCGATATTGGCGACTTTTTGACTGCCTTCGACCTGTCCGATCTCGGCTATAACACCTGCTCGACCTTTGAATATGTCGAATTCTACGAGATGTTGACGACCGATCTGTTCGCCTCATCGGGTTATGGTTACGTCGGGGGCGGCACAACCCCGCGTTATCGCCCGCCCATGCTCGATCAGATCGATACGCTGTTTGGTGGCTTAATCGCCAATTTTTACGACGCGGATATCGGCTTCGTTTTCGCGCGCAATGCCACCAATTTGGTCACTATTCCGTCTCCGAACCTTGAGTTGACCACCACCGACGCCTCGTCGGGGATCATCTTCACCGATCCGTGTACCCAAGTCGCAGAGGGCGCGACCGTCGGCGATCAGTTCGCTTTCCGCCTCGCAGCCCAACCGAGTTTCGATGTAACTGTGACATTCACGGTTGATGATGGTGCGGAAATCAAGATCGACAACGGTTTCGCTGCTGGATTCTCATTCGTGAATTCGTTCAACGTCACGTTTGAAGGCGACAACGATGAGGTCAGCAAGCCGGATTGGAATGAATGGGTGATCGTCAACGTGCAAGCGTTGTTCGATAACCTCGACGAAGTTGACCCCGAACCTCATATCGTCAGTATTACCACAACCAGCGGCGATGCAGCCTTCAATGCGTTGGGCGAAAGCGCCGTCGTGTTTGTGTACGATCCAGGTTTCAACCTCACGCCATTCGTTCCTAACCCAGTGGCAGAAGGCAGCAGCGGCACCTATGCGGTGACATTGAACGCGCCACCCGGTCTGCGCAATGCCAGCGAAATCGAGACCGTCACCGCGAGTCTGGTCGGTTATAACATGCGTTTCGTCACGCCATCGCCTACGACTCTGACATTCAACCGCGCGAACTGGAATGTAGTGAATGCCGCCCATACCGTCACGGTGAATGCGGTCGACGATAACATCAATTACGGTGTGATCTACAACAACTCGATCCTCCACAATGCGACCTCGAATGTCGTCAATCCGACATATGACAGCCGCTATGGTGGTTCGGGTCCGAATGTGCCGGGTGTGCGTGAGCGCATTCGCATTGCTGATAATGATCTTGTGGCAGGCGAACCCCTGACGCAAGCACAGAGCGATGCGCGCTTGTTGGCGGCGTGGTTGGATATCGCGCCGACGGGCGTTCAAATCGCGGAAGGCACGAGCCAAACGGCGCTCGGTGTACGTCTGGCAGGGCAGCCGAGTGTGGGCGAAGTCGTCTATATCACGGTGAACAGCTTGCCCGGCGTCGCTCTGGCACCGGTGCAGTTGATGTTCAATGAATTCAACTGGAATATGTATCAACCCGTTGCCCTGATGCCGGCTGTCGATGCGGTAGCGCAGGGGACATATACCATCGCCGTACAGGTCGCAGTGTCTGATGGCACGACGATGGTCGATGTGCTTGGCGCAGTCGATGCCGTACAGATCACCGTGACGGATGGCGCAATCACAGGCGTGCTTTCGGAGCAGGCAGCCGCACCGTTTGCCCCCGTCGCTGAACCTGCGACAACCGGCGAAGGCACAAGCAGCGAATGATCTCGACTGGGGATGGGTTCCCCATCAACTGAAGTAAGGCACATTGACGACCAACACCAGTCTAACTTGGTGTTGGTCGTCTTTTGTTGACCCCAATCACGATATGTTACAATCACTCAACAAGTTGTTGATGGTAAACGACTGTTAGAGGGACGCGCAGTGGGCATAAGCAGTAGTCTTTTCGTAGCGCATATTCCGCGCTCGTTGGAACTTCCATATTTGCAAGCCTTGTTCAATCAATACGGCACGGTGATTGCTACCCTTCGTCCACGCCACAAAAAGACGAGCGAACTGCGTTCGTTTGCTTTCATCACGATGTCTACACCCGAAGAAGCGGTCGCTGCAATCAAAAATCTGCATGGCTATAAAATCGATGGTTTGAAATTAGTCGTCAAGTTCAACGACCGCCCGATGCCCGCTATCGCAAAGCTCTTGACCGAGCGCGTCGCCCCCACGTTTTCAATGGAGGCACCACCGCCGCCGCTGCCCCCACCGTCACCACCGCTGCCCAAACCCATCCTTGGAATCGATTGGAAGCGACGGCGCGAGAAGATTGCGGTCATCTTGCCCGCAATGGGGACAGCGACCCTGCTCAAGACCACCGTCATGGGACGTCCCGGACATGTCGAGATTATCGGTCACTTGGCGATGATGGGCATGAACTACACATTTCAGCCCGTTACCCTGCCGCGAGGCGTACCGACTCCGTCGCCCACCGTATCACGCTGTATCGTCTATATGGGGGTCAAGCAGTGGCGCAAGGTGTCCTCGATCTTGGACAATCCAGAGGACATGATGATTATCGAGGGGCATTTGATGCTGGACAATCAGAATGTCACCTTGACGATCTTGGCGACGAGTGTGCAGAGCAAACTCACCGTAGAAGCCCTGCGTCAAAAGCGAAAAATAGCATCGCTGCGCGGCTTGGGATTACTACCGCCTGAGGAGCCGTCACCTGACGTCCCATCAGTGGAAACGCCGTCCGATATACCGCCGCCAGAAGTGTCGAACGGGCAGTCGGCGGAAACGTCCGATATACCGCCGCCGGAAGTGTCGAACGGGCAGTCGGCGGAAACGTCCGATATACCGTCGCCGGAAGTGTCGAACGGGCAGTCGGCGGAAACGCCGCCCAATGCCTGATTGCGGCGTGCAGTTGCAGCCCGTGACGTTGAGTTACGGGCTGCAATCGGTAAAGGTGCCGCCGATATCGACGGCGATTCGGTAGATCATGCGTCACCATCCTTTTTCGATGTGACGAGGATTTCGGAGATCAGAAAAACGGGGTCAGCAATGCGGTTGAGGTCGCCACGCAGGTCGGCTTGCGCTTCGGGCGTGAGAAATGCCGCCTCAAACGCTGCCCGGTCGTGCCATTCGGCAGTCGTCATGAAGCGATACGGCGGCGGGGCGCTGGAGTCGGTTGCCGTCCACTGTGAGTCTATACGCCCGAAATCGGTGTAAACAACACCGTCCATCGATTCGTTGTCTTGTTGATGTTCGCCCAAACGCCAGCGCAGAAATTCATCCTCGTCAGTGCCGGGCGGCAAATTGTACAGCACGGTCAAACGGATCATATTGGAACGCTTTCTTGTAGGCTACTGATGCCGGTGACGGATTGCATCGAGCGCCACCGCGATTATTGTCACTTAGATTGTAACCACAGTGAAAGATTGGTGCATCAAGTTGAGTTTGCCGCGCCGTGTTCGGGACACTAGCGTCTGTCTGCAAACGCTGAAACCTCACCCACCAACCCCTTCTCCGTACCGGAGAGGGGGAGCGAAGCGCAGCACAGCGGGGGTGAGGTCGAACAAAACAAGCAAAAATCGAGTTTGCAGACACGCTCTAATTCCGCCCGCGCACCTTCGGGTCAAGCACATCGCGTAGCCAATCGCCCAGAAAGACGACGCCCAAAACCGTGACGGTGATGGCAAGACCGGGATAGGTGGTCATCCACCATGCGCTGTTGATGTATTGGCGTCCATCTGCCAGCATCAATCCCCAAGTCACAGTGGGCGACCGGACGCCCAAGCCGAGAAAACTGAGCGACGATTCTGCGAGGATGGTCACGCCGACTTGTGACGCCGCGAGAATGACGGCGGACGAGATCACGTTGGGGAGGATGTGTAAGAAAATCACTTTGAAGCGGCTTTGCCCAATGGCATACGCCGCGAGGACGTATTCGAGTTCGCGCGCCTTCAGCACTTCGCCGCGAATCACGCGCGCATAGGTCACCCAACCCGTCAGCCCCAAGATAAACATGAGCGTTGCCAAGCCCGGACTGAGGATGCCAGAGATCGCCACCACGAGGATGATGAATGGGATACTCAACAGCCCGTCCGCGATGCGCATCAGCAGATCATCGATCCAGCCGCCGAAGAAGCCCGCAACCAGCCCGATCACCACACCAAGCGTCCCCGCGATCAGCACCGACACGACGCCGATCAGGACGCTGACGCTGCTGCCAACGATCATCCGGCTGTAGATGTCGCGCCCGAGTTGATCCGTGCCGAGTAAATGCGTTTCGCCGTCGGCGTTGATGAAGCCCGGCGGCATGAAGCGCGCGCGCAAGTTGTTGTCGTCGGGCGCGAACGGCACGACCACCGCGCCGAAGATCGCCAAGAACAGCACGAGCGCGATGATGATCACGCCGATCAAGCCGACCGGGCTGCGGCGCAGCGCGCCCATAAACTGGGCAATGCCGGACGGCGATTTGTAGGCATCAGTTGGCACCTTAAGCCGGGTTACAGGTTGCGGTTTGGGTTTTGCTTGACTGCTCATCGTTGATCTTTCTATCGATAAGTGATGCGTGGATCGATGAAAGTGTAGACCACATCGACCGCGAAATTGATCAAAATGAACGACAGCGCGAACCAGAACAAGCCCGCTTGGACAACGGTGATATCGCGCACGTTGATCGATTCGATCATCAAGCGTCCCAGTCCGGGCCACGAGAATACGCTCTCGACCACGACCGATCCGCCCAACAGCCAGCCCAACTGTAAGCCGAAGATCGTCACAATCGGGATCAGCGCGTTACGCAGCGCGTGTCGGGTGAGGACAACCCGTTGATTGAGCCCCTTGCTGTAGGCGGTGCGGATATAATCTTGGCTCAAGACTTCGAGCATCGCAGAGCGCGTGATACGCGAGAGGCGTGCCGCCATGCCGACGGCGAGTGTGGCGGACGGCATGATGATTGCGGCGGGTTCGAGCGCGCCGAACGCGGGCAAGAGGCGCAGATTGACCGAAAAGACGATAATCAGCATCAAACCGAGCCAAAAACTCGGCATCGCTGTGCCGAGCGATGCGAAAAACGACGTGATCAAGTCCAAAAAGCTGTTGCGCTTGAGTGCCGATACAATCCCCAACGGGAGCGCAATTGCCAGCCCGATCAGCGATGACACCCCTGCCAGATAAAAGGTGTAGCCCATCCGCTCGATGACCAATTCCATTGCGGGGCGGCGCGCTTGGATCGACTGTCCGAAATCGCCCGTGATCGCCTTGCTCAAAAAGAGCGTATATTGTTCTATCAGCGGCTTGTCGAAGCCCCATGCCTCGCGCAGGCGCGCGATCTGTTCTTCGCTGAAGGTCGGCGGTGCCATCACCGAGATTGGATCGCCGCGCAAGCGCACCATGAAGAACACAATCAGCGATACGACAAAGATCGTGACCACCATTTGGAGCAACCGCCGAACGATCAATCTTTGCATGGGGACTCCTATCATCCGGGTAGGGCATGGCGCGCCATGCCCCGATGTGTTTTTCTGTATCAGGACATGGCACGCCATGCCCTGATTTGATTGGATGTTACGAACGCGGCGTCAGCTCACGGAACGTGAACCAACCATCTTTACGCGGCGTGAAGTCGAACTCGGCGCTGTTGTAGCCGATCACGCTGTCGGTCTCGTAGAGCGTAATCGTCTGCGCGTAATTCATATAAAAGTCCCACCATTCGCCCCACAGCGCCAAGCGCGCTTCGGGATCGACGGTCGTCAAAATTTCGCCGCCGAGCGCGTCCCATTCTTCGACGCAGACATTGTAGTTCGCCTGCACCCAGTTGCAGCGGTAGAAGCTCGGCACGAGCGACGGCGAACAGCCGAGCGTCGCCAACATCATGTCACGATTGTTGCCGCCCGACGAGATTTGCTCGGTGTAAGCAGCGTTATCGAGAACGTTGACTTCGACGTTGAAGCCGACTTCTTGCAGCATGACGGCGGCGACTTCCGCGACTTCTTTATCGTTGCCGGATTGGAACGTCGGCGAGTCGATATAGACGGTGGGACCCGCGCCGCCTTCGAGGTTGTAACCCGCTTCGGTCAGCAGCGTGCGCGCCAATTCGGGATCGTACCACGCTGCGACGGCTTCGGGCGAAGCGTATTGCCCGATAGCCCCTTCGGGATAATAATCGCAGACGCGGATCAGGCGTGGTTCTGCCGCTCCTTGCACGTCCGCCAACAGCGTCCGGTCAAGTGCGTGACTGATCGCCAAACGCACGTTGTTATCCAGCGTCGCGGGTTCGTAGCCGGGGAACGTCTCCGCCATCGCGCCCGTCTCGGTCTCGACGCGCAGATAGAAATGCGCCATGCGGTTTGATGTTTCGGTCGCCAGCGCCAAGCCTTCCGTGCCAGAGACCAATGCGCGGTCGGGTACGGGGACAGCGGAGATCATATCGACTTGTCCCGCCAGCAGTGCCGCCACTTGCGCGGATGCTTCGGGGATCACTTGATAAATGACGCGATCCACTTCGGGCGCGCCACCCCAATAACCGTCCCATGCCTCGAACACGTAGCGGTCGCTCTCAGTGAACTCCGCGAGGCGATACGGACCCGAACCAACGGGAGTACGCGCGAATTCTTCTTCACCGACCGATTCCAAGTAATCCGGCGGTAGGATTTGGCAGCCGTTGAAGCTCACATCGTACTCGAAGTACGGATGCGGCAGTCCGGTGATGACATCGAGCGTGCGATCATCGATTACGACCACTTCGCTGATGAACTGCCACTGCGGATAGACCAAGAAATCTTCGCGCGTGCGCACGCGGTCGATGTTCCATTTGACCGCTTCAGCATCCAAGACCTCGCCGTTTTGGAACGTCAGTCCCTCGCGCAGATGGAAGCGCCATGTCAAGGGGTCGATGTTCTCCCAGCTTTCCGCCGCTTGCCCAACGTAGCCGTTGCCGTCCGCTGCGCGCCAGATCAGGCAGTCGTACAGCATATTCGTCAGCCAATGGGTCGAACCGAACCATGTGACGGGCGCATCCATCGTGCGAATCGGACCCGGATGTGCGAACACAAACTCCGATACCTCGTCCTGTGCCAACGCGGGCAAGCTGACGCTGACGGCGAGCGTGAGCAGCAGGACGACCATGATGAATTTTAGAAACCGTTTAGCGTGCATGTTGCAGTCTCCTCGTTTGACCTACGCGTATCAAAAAAACAACGCTGTGCTGTTGTCGCACCCTATTCACGATCCGGCGATCACCCCCTTCATAAAACTCCAGCTTGGTCACGCCATGACTGCGGCGTGCTGTACTATCGGGTGGGTCGTCCGCACCATCTCGCCCACGTCGTCGAGGGTTTCGAGGCGTGCGCACGAGTCGATCAGCGCGGCGATCTGCGGTTCTGGCAGCATGTCGCCCACTAAACGACGGAATTTCTGCTCAAATTCGTCGTCCGTGAGCATATTCTCCGGTTCACCCTTCGCATAATCCACTCGCCCGCTGTATGCCGCGCCGTCGCGCGTCGTGATACGCACAACGCAGCCGTTTTTCTTCGGGAAGTCGGCTTCAATCGCCTCGTCCAAGTTCACTGTCACGAGCTGGCGCAAGCGACGCGCTTCGGGCGCATCATAGGTCTCGATATCCTCGGGGTACCAGCCGCCGCGCGTCAGCACGACCGACACAGTGACGGGCAAGCTAAAACCTGCCTGTCCGACGGTCTCTGGCGCGGGGTTGACGCGAAACGACGGCGTGATCGCCTTCTTGTAGGTGCCGATTTCGATGGCGGCGATCTGATCGAGCGGCGGCGCGCCTTTGCCCATCAAATCGAGCGTGGCATCGACACACGAATGGACTTGACGACAGCCCGCATGTGGCTTGAAGGCTGTATCCACGATGGCGAATTTCTTGCCGATGTTGTCCAAGAACGCCGGGTCATAGCCGGGTCCGAACGCATTGAAGTAGCCATAGGGCCCATCCAACGCGCCGGGCGGACCCTGAAAGCCGAACGCGGCGAGCTTGGCGGCGTAAATTCCATTGGCAGCGGCATAGCCCGCCAGCAAATCTTTGGTATCGCACTTGCCCGCGTCATAGACGTACTGTTCCGTGCCACACGCCATGTCCATCGCCAATGCCAGCGCGTGCGCGATCTGCGCCTCCGACAAGCCCATGGCGACTGCCGCCGTCGCTGCCGCCGCAATCGTCCCGACTTGCCCCTTATGATCGTAGCCGCGTTCGCGCTGCCACGCGCTGACGGCGGGCTGAATCGCATCCATCACGTCGTAGCCGACGGTCAACGCAGTGATTACACGTTCGCCACTCAGGGCGTGCTGATCTGCCAGCGCCAAAACAGCGGGGACAAGTTCAGCGGCGACGTGTCCACACGTCCGATGCGAGTCGTCCATGCCGAGAAACTTGCCCATCACGCCGTTCGCCCACGCTGCGCCTTCGACTGTACTGCGCCGCCCGTCTGCCATCAGTGATGCTTCAGTGCCGGGACGCAGCTGCGCGGCAAAATCCGCCGCCCGCTTGCCGAGCGGCGTCTGATAGCCGCCCAACATCGTACCAATGGTATCGAAAATGATCTGGCGCGCCCGCCCAATGACCTCATCGGTCAAATCGGCATAGGTCAGATGCGCGGCGTAGCGCGCGAGCTTGGAAACGGCATTCGGAACAGAGTCAGTGTTCATGTTGTCCCCCTCGATCTATCGAAGCGAACGTGACCGGACGATTAAGCCTCAAGCTGCATGAAATACCGATTAGCATGATGCGGCGACAGGCGCACCGCGCCCTCCGGTGTGACCAAGAAATTGTCCGAGACGAGGAAACCGCGATTGTTTTCCAAGATCGTTCCCGGATGATACGACAGGATCATGTTCGACTTCAGCACAAAATCGGGATTGCTGGCGGCGCTGGGTCCGTCGCTGCCGTCCAAGCCCGTGCTGTGACAGTCGGGCGTATGCTTACCCACGACAGGGAAACCGAGATCGCGCAGCGTTTTGTCGTTGGCTTCGGAGATCATGCGGAACGTATTGCCCGCCTTTGCCACCGCCGCCGAATTTTCGACCGCCATCAGATAGCCATCGAGCATCGCTTGGGCGTCTGCTGGCAGCGGCTTGAAGGCGAATACGCTGGTCAATTCGAGCCAGTAGCCCCATGGCGACTCGTAGACGATCTCGAAGTTGATGATATCGTCCGCGCCCATGCGTAAATCCTTCGCTGTCGGCACGGTGTAGGGCGACCAGTCGAGCGACAATTTCGTGCGCCCCCAAAAGCCGCCGAACGATTTGATATAGCCCTCGACTGCGGCGCACACTTCCCAATAGCGTTTGCCGACGCGCGCCTGATCGCGGAATACATCCATCGCGGCATCGAGGATCGCGCCGTTCTGCTGGATCGCTTCCAGTTCAAACGGTGTTTTGATCTGGCGGATCGAGTCGTAATCGGCGGTCACTTCGACCATTTCGTAGCCGTCGAGCGCCTTGACGAACTTCTGATACTCCCCGATGCTCATCAGCTTGTTCATGTTCACCATGCCGATGCGCTTGTTCGCCGCCGCATAGTCCTTCGCCAAGTCGCTCGTGCGTGCGACGATGTTATCCGGCGACTCGACGCGCTCTGGCAGCGTGGTCGTCTCGTTGCGACTCCACACGCCCTGATACGAACTCCAGACTTGCAGCCACGGATGCGGATCGCTCGCGCCCAAGATTGCATATGCCGCGCCGCCCCACAGATGCGCGTGCGTGATGTAACGGATGCCGCCGATGCCGCCCGGCTGTGCCTGCCCGACGATGATCAGCGCGTCGAGTCCCTTTTGCGCCATCATCGCTTGGATACGTTCGATGCGCCGCGCGACATCGTGCTTGAGACCTTCGTGAGTCAACATGAAATGGTTGTTCCTTTCATCCAAATAAATCGTTTAGGACAGGCGCACCAGCGGCGCGCCCCTATGATAGGCGCACCTCTTCGACGAGATCGCCCAACATTGCCAGCATTTCGCCTTCCAACGGCACGGGCCACGATGCGCCCGCATGAACCATGATTCCAGCGCGCGGCGCAGTGATCTGCTCGATGATTTCGCCCGTGAACGGGTGGCGCACGATACCAATTTGTTCGCCTGCCGCAATGGAACTGCCGCGCTTGCCCGTGTCCATGAAGGTGAAGCCGCGTTCGCCGCTCGGTATCAAGACGGTGTGCGCGTCGATCACCGCGACGGTATCCGTCGTGGGTTCGCTTTCGATTGCGCCGGACAGCATCCCCATGTGTTTCAGCGCGTTCAGCACGGCGCGGCGCGTGCGCCCCAAATCGTCGTCGCGGAAATCGCGCAAGCCGGGCCCGCCGCCGATATGCGCCGCGACAACCGCTTTCCCTAGTTTCGCCAACTCGTATGCCATCGACAGATCGTCGGGCTGCCCGATCACGACATGGGGCAATCCGAGCGCGACGCCTAATGCGCGCGAACCGGCTACGTCACCCGCGTGGTAGACGCTCGCATAACGATGATAGCCCCACTGCGCGCCCGTGCGAATCTCCAACAGGGCATCCGCGCCCGCGAGGATCGTGTCAAAATAGTGGTAAATCATCTGCTCGCTGACGCTGCCAGCGGCACTGCCGCGCCCGATGCGATTCAGATGCTTATCATCCCAGACACTCTTGACCTGCTCGAACTCGAAGCCCGATGTGTTCATCAGCGGGACGACCACAACCGCGCCCGACAGCGCCGCTGGATCGATTTCGTCAACGACTTTGGGCAAAATCAAGGCGGGTTCGATCTCCAAGCCGCTCACGCCCGCTTGTACCACCAGCAGCTTGCCCGGCTGGGCGCCGACAATCAGGTGCAGGGGGATATGCACAGGAAAGCGCCCATGCGTCTCGCCCGTCTGGAAGAAGCCGTATGCTTTTTCGCCCGGCTGTGCTTCGATAGTTCCAAATTTCATCGCGTCGTCTCCCTCCGGCTCAATACACGTACAAATCGGCAGTGCGCCGGTCTTCGATGCGATCAATCGACCCCAAGATGCCGATGGAGGTTGCGCCAACGGTGGGCCACTCTTGCCCACTCGGAATCACGATGCCGTCTTTTGGCGTTTTCATCGCTGCCAAGAGTGCGCCCGTGTAGGGATCGACCAAGTGCGCATACACATCGCCCGCCTTCAGCTCGTCCTTGAACGCCTTCAGCCGCACGAACAGCCCATCGACATCGGGTTTCCAGATCACGACGCCCGCGTTGTAGACGATACACAGATCACCGTCGGTCTCGAACGCCCCATCGATCATGCGCATCGACTTCATGATGTTCCAGATGCCGCGCTCGGCGTCGCGCACATTGTCCGCGCCGTTGTGATACCAGCCCGTGCCGCCGCCAAATTCGAGCGTGATTTGGGCGACATTTGCGTTCTCGACCGCTTCTTTCGCGGAATTGTTGCCAAACGTCCCCGCCGGGAAGAATGCCGCCTGATCCAGCCCGAACGCCACGATCAATTTGCGGCGCATCTGCTCGACTTCGGTCAAGTTCGCCGGATCGCCTTCCGCGCTGAACAGCACATAACGCTCATACGCTGTGCGCGCGCCCGCGTGGAAATCGACCATCACACTCGCCTGTTTGATCACTTCCTCGAAGTAGATGTAGGCGATTTGATCCGAGACGCTGCCGTTCTTCTTGCCCGGAAACAAACGGCTGATATCTTTACCATCAATGCGCGATCCGCGTTCGCCAAGTTCAAATCCGGCGCGGTTGACGACGGGAACGGCGATCACGTTGCCTCTGAAGGTCGTCGGATCGAGCCGCCCGATGAAATTCAGGATCGCAATCGAGCCGATCACCTCGCCGCCGTGAATAGCCCCTTGTACCAACAGCGTCGGACCCGGTTCTGCGCCCGCGAACAGATGCACCGGAATATCGGGACTCAGCCCAGAGCGTGACGCCGCCGTTTTGAGATAGCCGAAGACGTGTTCGCCCGGCTGTGCTTCTAGTGTACCGACTTTCAACATACGTCCCCCTCGCTTATACTAAATATTTGTTGAACCAGCCGAGAATGCGCCGCTGATGCTCGATGCGGTTGCCCGGACGTCCGCCGCGCGTCAGCCCGTGATTTTCGCCCTCGAAAATGACCATCTCGACCGTTTTGCCGAGCCAGCGCAAGATCGAGAAAAATTCTTCCGCTTGTTCCAGCGCACAGCGATAATCTTCGGTGGCGTGCAGGATCAACAGCGGCGTGTTGATCTGTTCGGCGTAGGCGATGGGGGACTGCCGCCAACTGGCGGTGAGGTCTTTCCATGCGTTCGTGCCGGTTTCGCCTTCCGTACATTCGGGTCCAATATCGGATGTGCCGAACATGCTGATCTGATTGGTGATCGAACGCTGCGTCACGGCGGCAGCGAAGCGATCCGTATGCCCGATGATCCAGTTGGTCATGAAACCGCCGCAGCTCCCGCCCGTCACGCCCATGCGTTTCGCGTCCACATACGAGCGTGCGACCAGATCATCGACGCCGAGCATGATTTCGTCGTAATCCTTGCCGCCTTGATCGCCCTCGCTGGCGCGCGTCCACGCTTGCCCATAGCCCGCCGTCGTACCGCGCTGGTTGAAGTAGGCGACCAAGTAGCCGTCGTTGGCGTAGACTTGAAATTCGTGGTTGAAATCCCACGAGAACATTGAACAGTGGACGTAGACAACCATCGGATACTGAATTGCCGGATCGAAGTCGAGCGGCTTGATCAGCCACGCATGGACTTTCGCGCCGTCTACGCCGTCGTACCAGTACGACTCTGGCGGCGACAGCCGATGATCGCGCAGCCACGGATTGAGATCGGTCAGCCGCTCCGATGCACCCTGTTTCCAGAGGTACAATTCGCCGGGATTGCTCGGATCAGCTTGCCCGTAAGCGACGCTGCCGCCCGCTGCCGGGCTATACTCGAACGTTACGCTGTCGCCGCTGACGATGCGTTCGTATGTGCCGCTCGTATCGATGCGAAACAAGTTGGTCGCGCCCTTTTCGGTCAGCAGGAAGTAAATCCACGAGTCGCCCGCCGCCCATTTCATCGTGATGTTCGATAAGCCCTTGCGCTGATCGGCGACGGCGTAATTGCCGACTTCTTCATCGATATCCGCGCCCAGTTTGACCGCCGTCCCCGCTGCCACATCTGCGAGGTAGGGCTGCATGAAGTTACGTCGATTCACCGGTGGCGTATAGTTGTGTCCCGCGAAGGCGATCTGCGCATCATTGTCGCCCCAGACCGGGCTGATCGCCGCGCCGTTCCAATCCTTCAGCAGGAGGCGCGGCACGCCGGACGGAAAAGCGCAGATGTAGATTTGTCCGTTGCCCGTCGGCACATCCATCTCGCGGCTGACGCCGACAAAGGCTAATTTGTCGCCGCCCAAGCTCCATTTGGGCATCGAGTAATCGCACTCGCTGTCCGTGACCTGAATCAGATCGCCCGTGTGCAGTTCCAAGACCCAAATCTGCGCAAAGCGGTCGTGTACCCAGCCCACGTCATCCTGTTTGTAGCGCAAGCGGCGCACGACGCGGATCGTCGGATCGGGGACTCCAGGCGCGGCGCGGCGGTCGTCGAGGTGGCTGGCATGTGTCCAGCGCACACCCGCCAGCTTAGTTCCGTCCGGCGACCAATCGAGGCTGCTCAATGACGCCCCGTCGATGGGGTAGGCGCGCTCGTCCCCCGTCGCGCGTGACCACACGCGCACCGAGTCGCCCGCATCATCGCTCCAACTGTACGCCAACTGCCCGCTGTCCGCGCTCCACGCCAGCGATGTAGCGTTTCCGTTGCCTGACGTAATCCGCTGGATCGCGCTCGTCGCCAGATCGCGCACATATAAATCGATGCGATAGCCGTTCGACTCGTTGTGCGGGCGCTTGATCGTGTACGCCAACGTCACCGCATCGGGCGCGAGGGCAATCTCGTCCAACCAACGAAATTTCATCAGGTCTTCGGAAATCAGTCCGCGCTGGCGTTCGCGCGTTTGGTTGATCGAATCCGTTTGCATGGTTATGTTCATCCATTACCGTACGGGAATCAAGTTATCGACCGTTTCTTCGATCACGCCGAAGAAACAGCACCATTGACCTTCCAAGACCGACGGACGCGACCGCAGCCCGAAGATCACACCCTCGCGCGGCGCGCGCACTTCCGCGATCACGTCGCCGTACAGATTGTAGATTTGCCCGATCAGCGTCCCTGCCGCGATAGTCGTCTCGAATGGCAGATCGGCGCTGCCGACGAACATCCCGGTTGCGGGCGCGAGCAGGGCGATCTGAAAGCCCATGCGCCATGCAGGTGCAAATTCTGCTGCGCCGTCGATCATGCCGTAATGCCGCATCACGTTCAGGTAACCGTCCGCCAAATCTTGCGCGATACCATGAAAATCGCTCGTCAGGGTACGACAATTGCCGCCCAATTCCACCGTGACGCCGCCCTTGCCGAGCGCGCCAATCTGCGAACTGGGATTGCCGCCGCCTGTGCCGGAACGAAAGACGAGCGTCCAGTTTTTGCCCATCGCGGCAGCGAGTTCGAGGCTTTCTGGGTTGTTCGAGGCGAAAATCATGTGCGCCAGATACGAATGTTCGCCGCCAGAATGGATGGCAATCTGCAAATCGCACTGGTCTTTCATCGCCAGCCAATGCGCATGGGCGACGCGCTCGGTTGGATAGCCGTCTGCCTTGCCGGGATACAGCCGATTCATATCATACGAGAATGTATCGAGCGGATCGCCGCGCGTCCCGGCGGTGAAGGCTTGCACATTCATGACGGGGCAAGCCACGACCGTGCCGCGCAGTTTTTGCGGATCGATCTGCTGAAGCGCCAAGAAGATCGAAAAGGGCCCCTCTGGCTCGTCGCCGTGCGTCGCGCCGTTGAGCCACAAGACGGGTCCCGGCTCGACACCATGTAGCACGATGATCGGAATCTGCCGCGTCGGCTCGACCATATCGCCGCCAATTGGGATGCCGCCTCGCTTCATTTCACCCGGATTGATCGTAAGCGTACCGATTGTCAGCGCATCTACCATTGTTTCATTCCCCTCTAGATTATGTATAGTTTTTTGTCGATTGTCTACAATTAGTTGGCGGACGCTGCCATCGATAAGCTTGTAAGCAAGCTCGACTTGACGAAAAACGACCGAAACGACGATCAGCGGTTCGCCATCATCTTTTGCACGGCGACTTTCATCCGCTCCAACCCCTCGCGCAACTTTTCCTCCGGTTGCAAGAAGGTGATGCGAATGTATTGTGCGCGCACACTGTCGAACGCCGCGCCGGGATAGATGAGTACATGCTGCTCTTGCAGGACGGTTTGCGCGAAGGTGGCGCTGTCCAACCCCGTGAACGAAATATCTGCGAACACGAACTGCCCGCCTTGCGGCACGCCGTAGCGGATGCCCATCGCGTCGAGCGCGTCCAAGACGATCCGGCGGCGGCGCTTGTAAGCGTCGTGCATCATCGTGACGGGCGCTTGATCGCCTGTGAGCGCCGCGAGTCCGGCGTATTGCGCAATGACCGACGTGCCGCCGTTGATCGCCGCTTTCAGCGCCTTGACGCGCGCCATCACATCCGCCGCGCCGACGATCCAACCGAGCCGCCATCCAGTCATGGAATACGATTTCGAGAGCGCATTCAACGTCAGTGTGCGTTCTTTGCCGCCGGGCAGCGACGCCGAACTGACATGCTGAACGTCGTCATAAACGAACTGATCGTAGATATCGTCCGCAATAATCATCAGATCGTGATCGTGTGCGATCTGGATCAAGGCGCGCATGTCCTCCGCTGGAATCACGCCCGCCGTCGGATTATTGGGCGAGACGAGCAGCAGCGCGCGCGTCTTAGCGGTGACGGCGGCGCGGATTTCGTCGGGAAAGACGCGGAAATTCGTCTCGTAATGCGTGGTCACGCCGACTTTCACGCCGCGCGCGAACTTGAGCGAATCAACATAGGTGTTGTAATTCGGCTCTGGCACGATCAATTCGTCGCCCGCGCCGAGAACTGCCACCACCATCAGGAACAGCGCCTCTTGTCCGCCATTGGTCACGACGATTTCGGTCTCAGGGTCAACGTCGATGTTGTTGACGCGCTTGACGCGCGCCGCGATTGCCTGACGAAGCGGCGCGATCCCTTCGGGCGGGACGTTCTCGGCGGCGTGCTGTACCATCGCGTCTTTGGCAGCGGCGACGATGTGTGGAGGGGTATCGAAATCGGGATCGCCGCGTCCGAGAACGATAACGTCGCTGTACTGGCGTGCTTCTGCCATCATGCTGTAGAGGAGGTTCGTCCCCTGTTTTTTCTGGGTCATGGTTTCAAATCCTCGTCATTTCAGACCAACAGCCGACTGAGTGCATGTCCGGCGGTCGCTTCCGCCGTGACGGTAATGCGCAATGTATCGGACGCGCCGAAGTCCGCGCCATCTGCGACAGTGTAGCCCGCGTCAGTCAGCGTCGCCAAGCTGCGTGCTTTCGCATCGGGCGACAGTCGTAAAGCCAGCACATTCACCGCCTGTCCGTCGATAACATCGAGGTTGGTGCGTGCTGCCAACCCGATCAATGTCATCCGCGACGCCTTCAAACGTGCTGCGTTGAATGGATGAGTCTGCGCGAACAGCTTGCCCGCTTCGAGCGCGGCGTATTGGCTGGCGGTGCTGGTGCAGATTGCCATAATCTGCTTCTGCGACTGCATCGGCGTGATCCAATCTTCGGGCGCGGCGATATAGCTGATGAACCAACTCGCCAAACCCATACCGGGAACGACCTCGCCAATCGCGGCGGTACGCGCCGCCATGTCGGGCTGTGCGGACAGCGCGGTGTAAGCGTCCCCCATCGTCCACACGGATAACCCTTGATCCCAAACGACCGCCGCATCGTGGGCGACAATCAACGCGGCAATCGCGCGCACCTCGTCGGCGCTGTACGCGCGCCCCGTCAAGCGCGAGGGCGACTCCAAATACAAGAAGCGTGTACCCGATTCGAGCGTCGCGCGGATTGCTTCGACCGTCGGCAAGTAACCATTTGCCGCCTCGACGGGGATGCGATCCAGCGGCATCGGGCGCACGCCGAGCGCCTTCAACGCGCCCGGATGGATGACGGCGGGGATGGCGATGCGCTCGAAGCGTTCCCCAATCATCTGGATTGTGAGGAAGCGCGATTCTTGCACGCCCGCCGTGACAACGATATTGGTTTTCTGATAACTGCTGTGCTGTGTCGCGTTCAGATCGGCGGCGATCTGTTCGCGCAGCGGGGCGATGCCCGGCACATCGACGTAATGCGTCTGCCCGGACTCCAAAGCGGTGACTGCGCCCTCGATCACGTGTTCATCGAGCGGGAACAGCCCTTCATCGGCGCTCAGGTCATGGGGCGTGCGCATCATCGGCGCGGGCAGGGGAACATTGAGCAGAACGTTGTCATGGTGATGCTGTAGTAGGGTGCTTTTCGTGGTCGGCATAGGCTGATCGGCTCCACAAATCCTTCGCATAGCGAATCGAACGAAAGCAAGTTTGTGTAACAATACTTAACATACCGAGTGGTATTTGAACCCATGAATTGGGGTTGTCAAAATGGAATTGGACTTATTTGGTATCGGTGCGGTCGAAGGCGAACAGCACCGCATCGGGGTTGGCACGCATGACCGGAGCATAAATCCATATTTGGGGGAGCCTCATGTAGGCGGTAGAAGCCCCCGCCTATAGGTATGCGGAGTATGTCACATCGAAACGTTTGCGGGCGTCGGAATCGGGAGTTTCGCTGGTGTCGGCTCGCCGCCATCGTTCCGCGCGCTCGGATGCACGCGCAGCGCGACGAAAAATGTGCTGCCACCGTTCGGAATGCTCTTGACCCAGATCGTTCCCTGCTGCAATTCGACCAGTTTGCGCGCTACCGTCAGCCCTAAGCCTGCGCCGTAGAGTTCACTGGTTCGTTCGTCGCTGACCTGATAGAACTCGTCGAAGATTTTGGCTTGTTCTTCTGGCAGGATGCCGATGCCCGTATCGATTACCTCGGTGATTACCCAGTCGCCATCCGCCAACCAGCCAATAACGGGCAGTCGAAACTGTGCCGATTTGCCCTGCGACACACGCGCCGATACCGCGCGCAGCGTGACGCCGCCTGTGAACGTGAATTTGAGCGCATTATCCAGCAGTTTGATGAAAATTTGGCACGCGCGTGCATCATCCGCATAGATCGGCGGCAAGTCTGGCGGCAGCGCAAACTCGACTGACAGCGGCTTCTCCGCGCGCCGTGTTTCTAGGCGCACCAACGCTTGTTCCAAGATGGGACGAAGTTGCACAGGCATGTACTGCAAGTTCATCCGCCCCGCCTCCATCCGGTTCAAGTCGAGCATGTCGTTGATCAGTTCGATCAACTCTTGCCCGTTGCGATTGATCTTTTGGATGCGATCCAACTGCTTATCATTGAGTTCGCCGTAGATGCCGCTCAACATCAATTCGCTGTAGCCAACGACTGGATTGAGCGGCGTGCGCAGTTTGTGACCGAGATTATCCAAGAAATCGCTCTTGATCTGTCCAGCGGCGGCAAGTTGACGATTGAGCGCGTCGGTTTTGGCGCGTTCGCCCGCCAGTTCGGTCACGGTTTGCCGGAGATCGCGGCTGACAACGCGCAGTTCATCGCTCATGTCGTGCAGTGGATCGAACCATTGAAAGCGCAAGACGATCCAGCCCGCCCATGCTGCCACCCCTGTAGCCAACAAGATCGCCAGCGGCGTCCGGTTCAACGGCGTGATCGCCACGCTGATATATGCCAACACCAACACCAAGGCGGACACCCGCAGCGGTTGTGCGCGTTCATTTTCTGACACCACAACCATCCGCAGCGCCATGAAAGCATAAGCGACCATCGCGCCAATCGCCACATAGCCCAACGTCGTCAGCGGGAAATTGTCTCCATTTTGCTCAAAGGCGTTGCCTGTCCAGACGATGATCAGCCCAACGCCCAAGACGAATGGGGCAGCGGCGCGCAGCAGGATTTCGAGCTTGCCCTCATCGCGGATAAACTGCGCGATGAAAATATAGAACATGACTGCGTTCAGCCCTACAGCGGTGCTGAGCAAGTAATAGCGCACGTAGTCGGTCATGCCAAAGCGCAGCGACTGGAGGGGACCCAACAGCGCCGTCAAGCTCCAGACCAACAACGACAAACAGAACAGTGAGAAATACAGATTTACGCGATCCCGTTTGCGCTGCGCCAAGATCGCGGTCATGAAACCGCTGACGACGCACAACGTCACCAAACTGGCAATCGCAATCACGGCGCTCTGAAGCGAAAGGGTGGTTTCCACGATGTTACGCTGCCTCGCGTCGGTTTGGTGGGGCGATCATCGAAAGTCTGTCTTCCTCGTACAAAGCGGTGATTACGGTTTGATACGCTGTGCGGGTTTGCCATCGGGCTTGGTGGCTGCGTCCGATTCCAGCGGCGTAGGACGCGCCCCCGTGCGCGAAAACTCGGCGGATGCGTCTAAGCCGCCGATCAACGCATCCAAGCGCACAAGCGCATCTTCGTTAAACTCGATATACTGGCAAATGTCGCATTTCCAGCCGTGCATCGTGGGCGCGCTCAACAATGTCCCCTCGTACACAGCCACATACGTTTCGACAGCGGGTTGCAAATAGCCCATATGACAATGTGGGCAAGTGGGGGATGGTTTGGCAGACATACGACCTCCATTTTCTAAGGTTCACCGGCGTCTATGCGCAGCATTACGACTCGTAACGGTGTCCCGCGATCACGCCCCATTGATTGGGTGGCCAATAGCGCGCGATAGCTTCTCCGATGATCCGCTCATGAGCGACCGCGCCGAACGCGCGCGAATCATGGCTGTTGTTGCGGTTGTCACCCATCAGGAAAAATTCGTCCGCGTCGATGGTGATGCTTCGATCATCGCAGCGCAGGCACGCTTCGTTCAAATATGGTTCATCGAGCAGGACACCGTTGATGTAAACGCGCGCGTCCCGAAATTCGACCGTCTCGCCGGGCAAGCCGATCAACCGTTTGATCAGCGGTGGGTCGTTCGCGTCGTTGCCGGGCGCGTTGAACACGACGACATCGCCGCGTTCTGGCGTCCCGAACAGATAGTTCAATCGGCTGATCAGCACGAACTGTCCAGTATAGAAGGTTGGTTGCATACTGGGTCCGTCGATGTAAAAGCGTACCGTCGCCAAGTTGACCAACGTGAACATCACGACCAACATGCCGAGCAGTTCAAAGAAGCCGCCCCAACTGCTTTGACGCAGACGTGGCACCCGCAGCAGCGCCGCTTCGCTGGGTCGATCTCGGTCAGCGGGCGTTGTCATAGCCGACATGCGTCAACAGCCCCCAATCTTGGATCGGGAGATAGCGAAGCAGTGCTTTCCCGACGATGAAGCGTTCGTTGACGGGTCCGAAGGCGCGCGAATCGCTGCTGTGATTGCGATTATCGCCCATCATGAAATATTCGCTCGCGCTCAGTTCCCAGCGGTTGTCGCGGCACAGCGAGACGTTGACCATGCACGGTTCGTTGATGTACGGCTCGTCGAGCGCCATATCATTGACGTAAACTTGCTGTTCGCGCAGTTCCACCACATCGCCGGGCAGCCCAATCACGCGCTTGATATAGTCTTTGTCAGGGTCGTTGGGGTAATGAAAGACGATGATATCCCCGCGTTCAGGCGTCCCGAACAGATAGTTCAAGCGGCTGACGATCAAATACTGTCCAGTGTGAAAATTTGGCTCCATGCTCTGTCCATCAACTTCATAACGCGCAGTCGCCAAATTGACCAGCCCGTACAAGACGGCGATCAACGCGGCGGTCTCCAGCAGTTCGCGGATCAGACGCAGAAAACCCTGATTTTGCAGCGATGGGCGTGGCAACAGACCAACTCTCCAGTGTGGATTGAATGTCAGCATTATAGACCGTCTTGTGCAGGGACACAATTTGGACTTGCCTGTTGGCAGCGTCCATACGGACATTTGGGTGGGATGTGCATTAAACTGGATTGGACTATAATCGATATCACAAAGTTGTTAGATCAAGAAGTGAGGCGCGCAAATTGGCTGGCGAACTGATCTTGGTCGTCGATGACGGACAAGAAAACCGTGATTTCATCGTCGAGTACATTTTGAACCCTAACGGGTATCGGTCGCTGGTCGCGCGGGACGGCAAAGAAGCGCTCGATCTCATCACCAAGCATCAACCCGACTTGATGCTGTTGGACTATCAAATGCCGCGCATGAACGGTATCGATGTCCTGAAGACTCTTTCCGCCAACAACATCAACTTGCCTGTCATTTTGATGACATTCTACGGCTCGGAAGAAATTGCCGTCGAAGTTTACCGCTTGGGCGTGCGCGATTACGTCAAAAAGCCGTTCTCCGTCGATGAAATGATGATGGCGGTCGAACGGAGTTTGGGCGAAGTGCGCATCCGTAAAGAGAAAGATGCGCTGACCGAGCGGCTGATTTTTGCTAATCGTGAGATGCAGGCGCGCGTCCAAGAACTCAACATTTTGCACAGCGTTGGTAAGTCGGTGTCGTCCCTAATGGAACTCGACCAACTGTTGATGCGCGTGGTCGATGCCGCCGTCAAGCTGACCAACGCCGAAGAAGGTTATATTTATTTAGTCGACGACGATGGCACGCTGACCGCGCGCGCTCAGAAGCGGCAGCGCGCTGCCCGTGCGGAGAGCGTCAACACGGAGGTGACCGATCCGATTTTCACGCGGATCGTGGAAACCGGACACCCGATTCTGCTCACACCCGACGCCGCGGCGCAGAATAATGGGCAGCCAACGTCGCTGGCGTGCGCGCCGCTGATGGTGCGTAATCAGGTGATTGGCATGTTAGGGACGCGCAACGTGTCTGCCAGCGCGCCTGCCTTCACTAAGCATGACGCCGCGTTGTTGAGCGCGCTCACAGACTATGCCGCGATTGCGATTGAAAATGCGCACAATGTCGCGGCGCTTAAGCAGACGCAAGAAGATGAGAAGATGCGCATCCGCGATACCTTCCAGCGGTTCGTCCCGCCACCCGTCGTCAATCAAATTTTGGCGAATCCCGACGGCGTGCGCTTGGGTGGCAACCGCCGCGAAGTCAGTATCATCTTCGTCGATCTGCGCGGCTACACGGCGTTCAGCGAGGATGCGCCGCCGGAAGATGTAATCTCTACGCTCAATAACTATCTGAGTCTCGCCGCCAACGTCATGATGTCCTACGGCGGCACGCTCGATAAGTACATCGGTGACGGGCTGATGGCGTTGTTCAATGCGCCCAACGATCAAGCCGATCACGTCTACATGGCGATGGAGGCGGCAATCATGCTTCAGCAGGCAGCGCGCCACATGAATGCCCAACGCTCCGATGCGCATACACTCATGTTCAGCGTTGGTGTCCATGTTGGGGACGCGATCTGCGGTTACATCGGCACGGAGACGGCGATGAACTACACGGCGATTGGCGATAGCGTCAACCTCGCCAAGCGACTGCAAGAAGCCGCCAAGCCGGGGCAAATCTTGATCGAACAGAGCGTCGTCACGCACTTGGGCAACATCGTACAAGCGATCCCGTTGGGCGAATTGAAAGTCAAGGGGCGCAATAAATCAGCGGTGGTCTACGAATTGCAGAGTGTGACGGAACAAGCGTAAGTAACCTCAGTTTTGGATCGCTTCACCTCACCCCCCAACCCCCTCTACGCAGTGGAGAGGGGGAGCAGGACGGCTCACGATGGATATGAAAGTCCCCTCGCCACGCAGTGGAGAGGGGGAACACAAGGCGGAAACTCCCCCTCTCTACGCAGTGGAGAGGGGGAAGGGCGGACGCATGAGATAGAATTAAGATTGGAGAACGGATAATAATAATTCTTCATTGACAGCACAACTATAGCGCTTGTTTTTAAGAGATTGTTTAGAAGAATGCCGACCGAGCAAGTTCAAGGCGATTTTACGAAGGAGGGCAAGGTTATCATCGCTGTTGCGAGTGCGTGTGCGCGACTCGTCTTCTCGAAAAACAACGTCTAAGACCCAATGACAGCTATTCTCAATGCCCCAATGAGCGCGGATAGAGGCGAGAATTAAGCTTGCTTGGGGAGGTAGACTGGTAATGTAATAATGAACGTAGTGACTCGTCTTGCCGGTGCGCCGCTGGCAGGTTCGTTCGACGCGGATCAAGGTTTGGCAATCAGACCAACCCCGCGCTTGCATTTCTGTGTTGGCGATCACCCAACACTGGCGCTTTTCAATCCGACCATGTTGTCTATCGTGCGTTTCGCAGTATTCAGGGCTACTGCGGGCAAACCCTTGTTCGTCGGCAAGGGTGAACTGCCCCTTTATAAAATCGTGCAAACTTGGTTGATTCCGTTTTACCGTCACCACATAATCAGCTTCTTTAGCGCGTATTTTCTCGACAATTCTTTTTTGGCAGCCCATGGCATCAATGGTGACAATACACCCTTTTATGGTCAATAATTCTAAC